>Ga0302215_10002292_pt1 | contig 13229 bp, 19 predicted proteins | sample II_Fen_N3_1_FD_194580 | JGI IMG/M metagenome (GOLD analysis project Ga0302215, IMG submission 194580) | Peat permafrost microbial communities from Stordalen Mire near Abisko, Sweden - II_Fen_N3_1 | ecosystem: Environmental > Terrestrial > Soil > Wetlands > Permafrost | place: Sweden: Abisko... | reverse complement strand
CGTCTTGACTTTTTAAGGAGGAAAACAATATTTAAAAGAAAGGAACGTTTTGTATGCGACAAAACAACAATAACATTCCCTTCATGGTGTACCAAGTACTTGACAAAGATACAATAAGAATTGAAATGCTACCTCATTTATCAGTAGCAAAAAGAGGTTTTCAGACCATAGGTTGATTGAAGTAGTAAAAAGTATTTTATATAAATTAAAAACAGGCTATCAATGGTATTTATTGCCAGTACGAAGTTTATTTTCAGATGTAGTCCTGAGCCATAAAACTATCTTTGGTCATTTTCGCAAATGGTGTAAGAATGGTGAGTGGGAATATTGTTGGACGAAAATACTGGAAAAACACAAATCATTTTTGGATTTATCTAGTGCTGACTTGGATGGTAGTTATGCCACAGCGTTTCGCGGAGGCGAAGAAGTGGCTTATCAGGGTAGAAAGAAAAGGAGAAAGACAAATTCTTTGTATCTTTCTGATCGACAAGGTTTACCTTTGGCTTTATCAAATCCAATGGCAGGTAATCATAACGATTTATAAGCAATTGAGAAATCCTCAGAAGAACTATTTTCAACTTTAGGGGATGCAAAGATTAGTAAAGATGGTCTTTTTGTTAATGCTGATTCTGGTTTTTATTCAAAGGACTTTCGATCAATTTGTAAAAAATGGGGAGTAATTCCCAATGTTACTTTCAATTATCGTAATGGTGAAAACAAAGATGAGTATTTATTAGATGATTTACTTTACAAACAAAGATACGTTATTGAAAGAACCAATGCTTGGCTGGACAGTTTCAGATCCTTGCTTAATCGATTTGATTATACAATTTCAAGCAGGAAAAGCTTCAATTACATAGCTTTTATGATTATTTTATTCAAAAAAATTAAAACCAAATAAAAAGTCAAGACGACTTCAATACAACTAAGTCGAGCATAACTCCCGACTTGGTTGAAATGTTTCTGTAAGATTGTTTTGTTAGAAAAGATTCTTGCAATTTGTTCAAAACAAAAAAAGCCTGCAAATTATTAATTTTGCGGGCTTTCAGTTGAATTAAAATGGTATCAGTGGAGCTGGAGGGAGTTGTAACTTTCCAAACGGCACGTATATATCAATGAGTTATGTTCGTAAAATACTTGGGTAACCGAATTTTCACCCTTAGAAAAACTTGTTATCAAACGAAACGTTCTCCATTTGAATAATCTCACATACAAAAGTAGCTAATTTTGACGAAATTACAAAGTAATGAGTACTATTTTTTAGTGTAGTTAGAGTATATTATTTAGGAAGATAACTAACTTTTGGTGTACTGTTTCTATTAGTTACCCGACAATGAGAGGATATACTTGTTCGGTTTTTAGGCCAGTGTATTGGCAAAATTCGTCAACGCTGACGAACTGGTGTTCCTGCTTTTGATAATGGGTTTTTATCTGCGACAACAACGATCTGCCGTAACGCTCGCTTTTTCCGGTTATGCGCTGCACATCCTTTGGATATATGCAAATGCGTTTCACTTCCATAGCTTTACTATTTGTATTGCAAATTTACAATTATTTCTTTGATAAATAATGCGCTTTCATGTAAAAACGGCAGGGATAACCATTGTCGGAAGCGACCGTGTTCTAAAACGCAGCGGTAGGATATACTTTTGTCTCGATAATTTTAAATTTTTGAATTATGGCACAACAAAAAAGTATTTTGAAACTAAAAGGAACCATCGGTGGAATTACCTTCTACAAATCGAAAGATGGTTACCTTGCCCGGGAAAAGGGCGGAGTGGATGCTTCCCGAATTGCGAATGATCCGGGATTTGCCAGAACACGAGAAAACGGCGCTGAGTTTGCCAATGCAGCTTCTGCAGGGAAACTCTTGCGTGATACTGTTCGAGTGTTGGGCAAAGATGCATCTGATGGACGTGTAACAGCTCGTTTGACTCAAGTCATGGCGCAAATCAAAAACATGGATGATGCTAATGTAAGAGGTGAACGAAGTGCTGCCGAAGGAATGGCCAAGGATGAAGCTAAAGTGCTTTTGAATGGTTTTAACTTCAATGAAAATGCAGTTTTGGGAGCTGTATTGTATACGCCTTTTTCGGTGGATGCAGCAACAGGCGAAATCAAAATTGCAGCTTTGAATCCGCAAAATGACATTAGCTTACCAAGCGGTGCATCTCATGTTGTTTTGAAAAGCGGGTTTGCAAGTATCAATTTCCTGACTGGTGAGTCGGAAATGACTGTGTCGGCACCGGTACGCATTGAAACGAATGCAGCTGAACAGACTGTTTCTCTTAAACCGGCAACTGTTCCGGCAGTTCAAGGAACTCATTTTTATCTGCTGTCGATTGACTTTGTGCAATCGGTGAACAATGCAGATTATTCATTGAATAACAACGCATACAACGTGTTGGCTGTTGTTGGTATTGAATAATTCTTAATTCATTGTTTATGGAAACAGATAAAAATGCAACCGTTACCGATCCGAACAACATGAGTGTTGTAGAACGTGTAAAAGCTCCAACTCCAAAGTTTTTTAAAATTTTGCGTACAATCGGTTTAGCGTTAGCTACTGCGGGTGGAGCTCTTTTAGCAGCTCCAATTGCATTACCCGCTGCGGTAATTTCTGTCGCAGGTTACGTTGCACTAGCGGGCGGTGTAATGACTGCAGTAAGTCAAACGGCAGTCGATACTACCAATTCAAAAACAACAGAAAATGAAGCTCCTTGAAACAACCACTAATGGCAATGTGTATGCAGGTACTTTTGGCGGAATGTTGCTATCAATTTTCAGTAATGTATTTGTAGAAGACCTGGTGCGTACAGTTGTTTTAGCCGTTGTAGGTGCTGTTGTGAGTTTTGTTGTTTCGTTGGTTTTGAAGAATTTTATCCGGCGTAAAAATCGCTAAAAAACTACTACTTTCCGGTGTGGTAACCTTTTGTAGTAGTTAAGCCTCCCTTAGTGGGAGGCTTTTTTTGTTCTACAAACTCACTAAGTTTTTTCTAATATGTACACGCTAATGTACAAATTGGATGATTTGCACCCATCGCTCGGAAAACGGGCAATAACTTTTTGGGCCGTCCCATCGAGCCCGAAAAAAGTTATTCTCGTTTTTCCGCCAATGCTAACTAAACGAAAGGATAGCTTTATGAAATGTACTTGTAAAACAGCATCCGTTTTGCATTGGTGATTAAAAGCAATTTTTGCTTGTATTGCTTTTCCATGGCTTCAAGACTTTGAAGAGCTGCCACGGCTTTTTCAAACTGAGCCGGATTTTCATACACCTTGTTTAAACCATCCAAAAGGCAGGAGTTTACGTCCCGAAGAACAACAAAGGGAATGACCGAACCCCGCAACAGCGGATAAAAGGCTTTAGACTGCCACAAGCTATACAACAGCCAGTAGATTTGTTCTTTTTCTTCTTCGCATTTAAATTGAATTACAAAGCAATTCGGACAGGGAGTGGTAAGCGGCTTGCCGCTGTTATTTCCTTTGTTTAAGATGAAGAAATGGGGCATATTATAAACAACGCCCTGACGATAAGATTTGATAATGAAAGTACACATGACCCTGGGATTAAATGGTAAAAACTAAAAGCAGCTGCTGCGCCCGTAAATAATTTTTACCCCCAGAAAAGAGAAAGAAAAAAAGAAGAAGAAAAAAAGAAAAAGAAAAATATAGCCATCTTCTTAGGCGGCCGGATTGGGCTGTCAAGGTTTTTTGGCAAAATACTACCTGAAGTGAAACGAAGGTGTGGAGATTATGGCGAAAACTCGGAGGGCTTGACCTTCTATGTTGTAATCCAAATAAATTGAGTAATATTTTTTGTGTTCAACAACATTATTTTATATGTATCATATAATGAGCGAATTAGCATGATGTAATTTTGTAATTGCATGAACTCTTAGACAATAAAATATTTACAGTACATATCCATGTATTGCTCAATAGTATGAATTATCCTGTAAATATCCCGTAAAACAACCTTCTATTAGTAGTCAAATTAATACTTGCTACATTTCCTTTTTCAGTTTATTGGGGCATAAAAGTGCCGTAATCTTTACTGAGCGATCATTGCCGCATGTCAAGCCAACCGGTCACTTGATTTTTATGATTGTTTTTACAGGTTTTGACCCACAATTCCCGTTTGATAAGGGCGTTTGTTTTTAAGTGTATAATAAATTCGATTTAATAGCTTCCTGGCAATGCGTATGATTGCTTTATTGGGCTGCATCCTTTTTATATACGTGTTATAGCTGAGCGATAAAGCAGTATCTATTCTAACGGCTACCCATGCACTTTCCACCAACATGCTTTTCAGTATTTTCTGTCCTCTGAAAGTCATTTCACCCTTATTATCTTTTTCACCACTGGAATGGCTGGTGGGAACCAGTCCCACATATGAAGCCAGTTCGTCAATAGTTCTGAAACGTTCCACGCTTTCTATTTGGGTGATAAAAACGACCGCATTTGTCATTCCTATGCCCGGAACAGTTTGAAGTAAATCGACATTTTGTTTGTACCTGTCCGAGCGACAAAGCATCCGAATCTTTTTATTTATTTCCAATAAAAGTTGCCGTTGGTTTTCGGCTTCGCGGATAAGCATATCCAAAGCTGTTCTCCCCGACCATGTTTCGAGCTTGATCTCTTTCAACCATTGCATAAAGTTTCTGCTCCAATGAGTTCTGGTGTTTTCAAAATTCTCGGGATAATTTATTCCGAAGAAAAACAGAAACGACTTAATCCTGACTTTGAAGCGGGTCATGTCTTTAACCAACGCACTACGAGTTCGCACCAGAGAACGGTCTTCAATAGCTTCATTTCCAAGAATATGAATCGGAATCAATAATCCAGAACGTAATGCCTTGGCAATTTTTCTGCTGTCAACCGGATCATTTTTGTGATACTGTTCTTTTTGGGTAGTTGGTACATCCGCGGGGTTTATAACGATATTGTTTATCCCCAGAGAGATTAGACGGTAATGTGCCCAAAAGCCACTAAAGCCAGCCTCATAAGCAGAATGATAACTCCCATTAGGAAAATGTTTCTCTAAATAGATAGCTAATACTTCCGGTTTTGGAGGTTGACTAAATGTTTTGTGTGGTTGAGCTTCGGTAAGTATTGTTACCGTCCAACTCTTTAAATGGACATCAATACCTACATAAATGTTATATCCTTTGAAATCTAATTCATTTCCTTGGTGTTGCATAAATCATTGTATTTATAGTTGATAATTCGGATAAAAGTCAAATATGCATAGAATTATATTATAATCGTCTGTTTAAAAAAAATGTTGTTGTAAGTTTGATTACTACTCGGACAAAACGGGAAATAACTTTTGGGGCCGTCCCATCGAGCCCGAAAAAAGTTATTCTCGTTTTGGGTCGCCAAGAGTAATTGTGTTTTGAGAACGCGTTTACAAACATAGGGACTTTACTGCCCAAAGCGTTGAATTGTGTTGGCCGCCTTATCTTTGCTAGATTTTTTATTTTTTTGTCGGTAAATATTATACTCAAAAAGTCCTTGTTGTATTTGTTTTTGTCTCTTGAATCCTTTTGGAAAAAGAAACCATTCCTTATCAAAACCAAAAGGATTCTATCCATTGGGGCTAACTCGACGCAGAAAATAAAAACATACCGATGAAAATGCGTTGGAGAGTGGCTTGGGTAGTGACTGACTGGATTAATGGAGCTTGCGGAATGGAAAGGAAGGAAACTACCGAAGCTGTGCGGTGCTGAGGTGTGTACATGAAATGAAAGCGGAATGAAATGGAAGGGTTCGAAGTGAGGTACGAACGTAGTTCCTGGAATGTAATGGGCTGGAAAGAATGCATATACCGCAAGCACATGGATAAACCAACCTGGAATGTTTTTAGTTTTCTGCACAACTAATGGGTGGTGGGGTCTTATTGTGGCTCATATATTGCGGAACGCACAACAACGCACCGATAAGGTGTAATTACTTTCCGCTCTGCCTTTAGGCGATTTAATGGGGCTAACTCGACACAGAAATGAAAAACATACCATTGGAAATGCGTTGGAAAATGGCTTGGGTAGTGACTGACTGCATGAATGGAGCTTGCGGAATGGAAAGGAAGGAGACTACTGAAGCTGTGCGGTGCTGAAGTGTATGATTGGAATAAAAGTGTAATGCAGTATCAGGGGACAGCGTGAGAAACGAACGCAGCTCCTGGAACGGAATGGAGCGAAAATGGAAATCATATACTGCAAGCACATGGATAAATAAACAACTATATGTTTTTTGTTTTCTGCACAACTGATGGGTGGTGGGGAAATTTAGAGGTTTTTCGGGCAGCGGAGCGGGGCAAAGGGGTTGATCTCGTGCGGCTATTATACATAATTTGGTTATGGGCTTCCCTATTGATTTGCCTTCAGGCAAGGGAATGACCATTAACTACATGTTATGTATAATAGCTTTGAGTTGTTTTTTTTCTGGCGCAAGTGCGGCACGGTGGTGGCGGTTGGAGTGCAAACGTCTTTTTTGCTATTCTGCAAAAAGTGTGACAGAAAAAAAACAACAGCAGGGTGGATTGTGCGGAGGCCGACAAAAAGACCGTGCAAGCCCTGCGCTTCGGCATGCTCAGCGAGCTGACGAGAAAGGGTGGGGATTTTTGGCGGCTGATGGTTGCCCTGTAGCTGACCGTAATAAACTTTCAGGCAAAGCCTGACCGTTTAAATCTACGTGAGCAGGATCTCATTCAATACTTTTCCACTTAAATTGAAAATGTTCTATTTCCCTGTCTAAGGGAAATAGAACATCTCTATTGTTTATGATTCAATATCTATGAGCCAATTGATCCTTTTTTGAACCAATAATGAGCCAATTGAGCCAATTATGAACCAATTAAATGATATGTAGTACCTGCACCAACATCACCTGAACGTTTCAGTAATTTATATTTATCAACTAATTCTGCCATGTCTCTGGTTGAAGTAGCTTTTGAAACATTAAAATTTTCTTGGTATTCAGCGTTTGATATTCTTCCTTTTTCACGAACATAAAAAACAGCCTTTACCTGTCTTTCATTCAAGCCGAGTTTTACCAATTGCTCTTCGCTTAAAATATCTTTAAACAGACGAACAATAAAGCCTCCTCCATCTTCTTCCATTGTGGGAGTTTGCAGACCTGCTGTCTTACAAGAATCTACAATCTTCATTATACCACTGCCCCAAGAGTCAATGTAGCCACCACGAAAACAGGCTTCTGCAAGTATGGGATTTCTAGGATATGAGGAATGAGATTTTGTCAGTTTATCAAGTGTTATGCCTTCGGGTAATATTCCGTGATTCCATACGGAAAGTTTGTTGTCGTAAACACGGATTTGAGTAGGGGCTCCCATGTAATTACGGTGAACAAGTGCGTTCAGCAGCATTTCGCGAAGTGCCGGAATTGGATATTCAAGGGCTTCTACGCGATTCATTCCTTCAAAAGAAATATTGCGTATCAGAAACTTGTGATCAAGGGTACGTAATACTTTATCCAACACTTGAATAAGATTGCCTTCTTCCATTTCCTGAAAGCGAATGGTAAATTCATCGTCTTCAAATTTCCCAATTTTGACGAAAGTGTTCGGATAAAATGCTCCGGGATCTTTGCCAAACAATACTATAGCTGCACGTTTGAGTTGTCCGTTTTTTGCCAAACGAAGTTTCTCCAGAAGTTGTGGCGTGGAAAGTCCTTCGATCTCAGGCAAACGACCAGCTTCCTCAGCTTTTCGTAAGAAGATCTTTACTGTGTTTTCGTCGATATCATCAAAAGTAGCCCTGGGCTCAATTACATCATCCCAGGTTTGACCTGCTTTCTTTAATAGGAACTCATTCAGTGAAACTCCGGTTAACTCCTGCTTCACACTACCGCTACGGTAGTAATACCTACCACGCAAAGAAATAGGTACTGAATAAGGTTGAACGATAATTTCAATATAATTTTTATCACCGTCTTGTAAAAGATTGACCTCGGTTGTAATTCCCAAATTATTTTTTATTTTGTTGGGAATTTCGTCCATTAGGTTCTTATAGTCTGCTAAACCAATGATATTACCAATATCGTCTTTGCCGATATATATTACACCTCCCTGAGCATTGGCAAAACCACCTATCCATTTTAGATAGTCATCGTGCCAAGAGGATTTGTATTCTATGTTTTGTTGTTCAGGCATATATTGATATATGTTTAAATTTGAGCTTTTTTTGTTTGCGAATTCATTTTAAATCAACAGCAACAAAAGTATAAAAAAAATATCAGACACTAACAGTCTAATAATTACTGCGACGCTCTCGCCTGTATAATCCTACTAATTTGTCTTGTTTTATACGTAATAAACGGGACTATTTTGCATTTAATGTCAAGTAAACAGCGCAAAATACTTGACATGTCTATTAAATAAAATAGTTATGAAGTATAACAGAATTGGCATTGAGTATATTTTGTTGCCTGATTTGTTGTGTTTTTATTGAGTTTTCAGAGGACATAGGGGACATAGAGGACATTTGATTAAAATTGAGCTGAGCATTCATTTTCTTTTGTCTTTTGCAGTGCTATCAAAGGCAATAAGATTAAACATTTCACGCATGCGGGAGCGGACGCGGTTGCCGTAGTAGTTTTCGAGCTCGGAGGCTGAAAGGTTGGTGGTGGCATGGGTAATCATGTGATTGTTGATAAAGTGATCGTATCGGGATAAGAGAATTTCGCCCATTACATTACATTGATTGCCGTAGTATTTGAGAGTGCTTTCGGCCCCCAGATCGTCGAAGCAATGGGTGTGGGGTTGCGGTGGATTTATTGTGTTGTTGTATGCATAGCTGCTATAACGTTGAATAGTTTCAAATCCTTCTTTGATAAAGTCGAAAGTGATTTCCCGACATGATTTGATACCGAACCGCTGTTGCGGTGGTACTAATATCCGCATCAGGGACATTAAACTGGTTTTACCGCAACCAATAGGACCAGCTAGTAAAATTCCTTTGTGCAGATTGATTCCGAACTGTTGTGCTTGCTTTTCATCCTGCAGAAACCACGTGACTAATTTATGAACTACTTCGTAATCTTCTGGAACTATTTGGAAATGCTCTCCGAATATTTCTTTTCCTTTGGTCTGTATTGTAGATAGGTTGTTCATGTGCCGATGTGATGATGTGATGATGTGGTGATGACCCCCAACCCTCTAAAGGGGACTATGGAGACTAAAAAGGAAACCAGTTTTATTTTTAAACCAGTCTGATTTTTGACCTTTATTCTTCGGGAACTCATGACTATTTTTTAAAGAGGTTCTGAATAGTTTTTTGAACTGGTTGTATTGAGTTGCCCGGGTGTTGGTTGCTCGGTTGCCATAACCTTTTGAGGTTTGGCAAATGCCGGTTCGTTGAGCACCCAATTTCGGGCAGCTGCTTGCCAGTCGTACATGGGAGATTTACCGCCGACCTTCCATCCATTGCTTTGAAAATAGTTGTAGAACTTATCTGCTTCGATTTCGGAGCTGTTTTGCTCCAGAAAATAGTTTCGTATCGCAACAATGTCTGGGGGAGTAATGAGCGCACCTGATTTGCGTCTATTGCCCTTTGTTTTTTCATCTACCTTTTCCCCGTTAACTTCAACAACTTTTACCTTGTTTTTTGAAACTTTCAACACAATATCATTTTTTGATTGGGTGCTTTCGTTTTCAATATTTGTGTTTAATAAGTTTTCTTTGTTTATATAAGGTACTAATGCTTGTTCAATGCTTGTTTCGATATTAGTACGGTCTGGGGCTACAACCAGTCTAGCACTTGACTGAAAATCGAACAGGTAAACAAGGCTACCTTTGAAGGGATTGTAAGAGGGTATGTATTGAATATACCCGAAATTATGCAGGTCTTTTATGCATTTATGATAGGTTGCTTTCGCACTTATTTTACTGATACGCATTAGTTCCTGACGTGAAATTGATACGGGATTTTGAAAACGCTCGGCATTCCAAAATTGGAATACCGCCATGTAAAGACTCACATGTGTTGGGTTAAGGCGATTGTCGGTCGCAACCTTTTGAAAGAATCCGCTGAGTTGAAGAATGTAGTTCATGATTTTTAGATTTTAGAGCCAAGAGTCAAGACTTTTTTTTGAGAAAGAAGTTTTTCGATATCCGTGAGATTGTAATAATTTGTTCCTCCAATTCTTGTGTAGGGCAGGATACCGTTAATGCGCAGTGTTTGGAGTGTGCCTGACGAAATGCTGAGCAGCTTGCGGACCTCAACAGATTTCAGCCATTTCTTGGTTACAGGGTTTTGTTGTTCTTTCAACAAATCCTTTATATCCTGAAGGAGTTCGGTTTTGAACTCCTTCAGGTCGTCGGTGGTGATGATTTGTGCAGACATGTAATTAGTGTATAGTTGACAGTTAATAGTTGATAGTACCCCAAACCTCCGTCTGAGCCGGACAGGCTCTAAAGGGGCTTAAAGAGTTTTTGTGATTTGCAATTCGCGAATTGCAAATTGGGTTCTTAGTCATTGAATGAGAGTGAGCGGGAAATCCAACCCAAAAGGAATTTTTTACTTGTAGGGCGTTTTCGGATTGTGTTTATGTAATACTCAATTTTAGCCACTGTAAGTTTAGCTTGAAAGTATCCAAAATCCATGGAGTTGGTTTTATTGAGCGTGATATCTCCAATGATTCCATCGATTTTTGTTCCAACAATAGATTGTACAAGACGTGTTGCGGTGGTTAGACCGGAGTTTACCGCGAAATCAAATACAGAATCTGCAGAAGTCTGATTTTGGATTCGTTCAGCATTGAGCGGAATCCAGAAGTTGTTTAAGTAGAATTGTTCCACTAAGTTTTGAAGCTTAGGATTGGTGTCGAGTGAGTGAGGAAAATTGGGCTTGCTTTTGAATTGGTCAATCAGTGTCCAGCCTGACCAAGCACCATGTGAGTTACGTGCAATACCTTTGTAAGTTTCACCACCCAAATCATCAGGGTCGTTAATGTAACCACCTTCGTGGGACAGCATTTTTGAAAATGCTAAGTTGAATTTTGCCATAATACTAATGTGATGATGTGATAATTTGTTAATGTGCTGGTTTCGCTAAATCTGGACAAGTTGTGCCAATGATGGAGCAAAAAGCAATGATTTACTATGTTTGGCAAAATTGGTGGGTTTTGGTGGAATTTTTTGCCAAGGTGTTACCAACTTGGTAAAAATTTATTTTGGAGGTGTTTTTAGTGAAAATGGAAGAAAACAACCTAATTGGAGGGTGTTTTTAGGAATAGATAGAGGATTTCGGGACATAAAAAGCATAAAAACAAAAAGTACCAAGTTGGTATCACCTTGGTACTTTTTGTTCGATAAAATGATTATGGACTTTATGCTTCAAATTCTTCATCCATGCGTTTTTCAAGACAATCAGCCAAATGCCTCAGGAAGGCCGTGCGGTCTTTCTTCCTGCTTTTGATTGCAATGTAAGTGCGGTAGTAATCGCCTAGATCTATCCCGAATAAGCTTTGTAAGGCAGTCATAATATCCCTAATATCTGCATTTCCGTTATCTATAACTTTGGCGGCATAGATTCCATAACCTAACTCTATAGCAGCAGATTTTGTACCAGTCCACTTGTTTTTTTTACTTAGCTGTTTGTCGTTTTGAGAATGATATGAGAGCCTATCAATGTGCTGTAATTTTTTATTGAGATAAATTCTCAACATTTCATTAGAAAGTATTTTGGCGACCTTATAATCGTAACACGTGGAGAAAGTAGTATCATTTATGAATTGAGAACTATCAACCCCAAGTCTGATATTGGGTTTTCCTCTACGGAAATAATAATCGTCCAAGTGTATCGCATTTGAGCGATAGTATTGATAGAAATCTAAGTTCCGAGTGAAAAAGAAAGTTAAGCTATTTAACTCTTGCTCGTAATAGTTTTTTAGAATGAGGTTGCTTCCATTGGGTCGTTTAAGCTCAATTGTATATATTTTGTTGAAATATAGCAGTTTGCTTAAAATTTGAGGTTTCATTTCTTTGAAAAAACAAATTTCCTCCTGTTCGTTTTTAAATCCAAATTTAACCAAACTGTTTTTTAAAGCATGTATCTGGATTTGAAGAAATTCAACCATGCGTAAGGCTTCTTCTATAGAAATGTCGCATCCTTCAAGATCAATGGAAGAAATCTGCTCTGAAATTTCTTTCATTATTTGTTCAAACGTATTTTTCAAAACAACAATTAGATTTAAGTCGGTAACAAATTTTTAGAGCATAAGTGCCATACTTCCTTTCTTTTTTTGAAAACGGAATGTTTCATCTATTAAATTACCGTTCTCAATCCGATAAAAATGTTGATTGGTAGCTGAAGAATCAAGCCCACCGAGACTTTCAACATAAGGTCCAAGTTTGAGATAATCAAAGTTTGCAATGGAGCAATTCTTCTGCAACCTTGCTTTACCCGAATACCATGCGGTTTTTAGTTGCGAATCAGTTGATTTACGAATGTAACGTGAAAGTCTTTCCACTGTCTGTGGGTCGGCATCACCACCCATGAAGCAAATACAAGTAACAGCATCACCATATTTTACAAGAAGAGCGTCGATCATACTTTCATCTAGTATGTCGCCTTTATCTTCTTGTAAATACGGACTATGACACCCTTTGCAGCCGTTTGGACAATTAGATATATTGATTGCCAACGAGACTTCGGCAGGAACTTCCTGAAAAACTATATTATAGCTGAGAAACCGTAGCATAATGACGTTGTGAGGCTTCTATTTGCCTTTTTTCTGAAAAGTTACTTACTCGTTTCATATACCCAATAATGCGCGTCAGGTAATCCAAATCCTTGCTTTTGCAAACCGGACATTCCTGTAAATTGTTTTTGTCGATGTGACCACAGGAGTTGCATACCGTATTCGGGATGTTGAACGTAAAATAATTACAGCCTTCCTGTACTGCTACGCGCAACAATTGTTTATATTGCTGCTTGCTTAGATGTTCGTCCAAGTTCATGTGTAGTGCTGAACCTCCTGTCAGGTGTTCAATGTATCTGTGGCCGTGTAAACGGAATTTGTCCACGATATTCAACGATTCATCTTCTACAATGTAAAAGTAGCTATTATAACAATCTCTTTTGGAGATAAAACCATCTTGTTTGTCCCATTTGGCGTGTTTCACACCTACATTTTCAGCCGGAATCATCTCACAGTTGAACATTACATCTTTGGTGCGGTATTTTTTATTGTATGACTCAATTAGC
>Ga0302215_10002290_pt1 | contig 13240 bp, 11 predicted proteins | sample II_Fen_N3_1_FD_194580 | JGI IMG/M metagenome (GOLD analysis project Ga0302215, IMG submission 194580) | Peat permafrost microbial communities from Stordalen Mire near Abisko, Sweden - II_Fen_N3_1 | ecosystem: Environmental > Terrestrial > Soil > Wetlands > Permafrost | place: Sweden: Abisko... | reverse complement strand
ATATCTTTATGATTGTTGCCAGTGCAATAATCAGTTCTGCTATAAAAAATGTTACAAAAAATATTTTTATCATTTAGCCCACGTAATCTATTTTTGTATTAACATAAAGATTATAAACAGAATTACCACTATTTGGAATACACCTAGAGGACTATAAATTGGGAAAAATAAAGTTTTATCTATCATTACTAACCGCAAAACTCTTGTCAATCTTGATAGCGATGCTGCATCGCTCTTCAGGAACATCTTTTGTCGGGCTTATTGTCCTAAAAATTTGTCCTAAATTTTTGTCATACTGCTCAAAATATGTTAAAAAAGACATTATAACAATCACAGGTACAAACGGAAAAACCACAACAGCAGGGCTTCTAGCAAGTATACTTGAAAATAACGACCAAAAAATAATTCATAACGAAAAAGGCGCGAACATGCTCACAGGAATTGCGAACGTCCTTGCTCTCGGTATTTTACCGTTCAAAAGGTTTGATTATTTCGTTTTGGAATCAGATGAAGCATATTTAACAAAACTATATGACTTTTTGCCTTCGAATTATTTGCTAGTGACAAACTTATTCCGCGACCAGCTTGACAGATACGGCGAATTGGACACAACTGCCAGAAAAATCCAAGAGGCAATTGACAAGAACTCAGAGATTAAGCTTCTTTTAAACGCTGATGACCCAATGGTTGCAAACTTAGGTCCAGACAGAGAAAAAATTCATTTCGGGTTCGATAAAATTGAAATAGTTTCAAATTCATTAGCTTCGCATTCTCCAGCCGAGAGTGTAAATTGCCCTGAATGCAAAGAAGCCTTGAAATATACAGACAGATTTTTCGCCCAACAAGGTCACTATTACTGCGATTGCGGATATCAACGTCCACAATGTGAATATTCTGGTGAAGTAAAAATATTTGAAGATTACTCAATCTTGAAAATCACATCAAGCAAAGGTGAATTTGAATTTAATTTTGGATTGTTAGGACTGTACAATGCATATAACGCACTTGCGGCGATTTCATTGGGGCTTGAACTAGGCTATGACCAAGCGCAAATTCAAAACGCGCTTAATTCTTATCAAGCTATTTTTGGACGTGCTGAAAGATTGATTATGCAAGGCCATCAGGTGCTTGTTCAATTGATAAAAAACCCGACAGGCGCGAGCGAAGTGCTTAAAACGGTTGACTTGTCATCAAATATTTTGATAATGATTAACGACAATTATGCAGACGGACGTGACGTTTCTTGGCTTTGGGATGCAGATTTTGAATTCTTAAAAGATGCAAAAAACAACATAACTGTTTCAGGCTACAGAGCAAATGATATGGCTGTAAGACTAAAATACGCAGGCATCGACCCGGCTAAAATAGTTGTAATCCCAAAAATCAGACACGCAATCAAACATTTATTAACAACCTTAGACATAAACGAAAAAATCACAATCCTACCAACCTACACAGCGCTTCTAAAGATGCAAACGCTTAGGAATAAGTATATTTAGGTTTTAGGTCTAAACATTCACTCCTTCGGCTACAAACGTTCTGTATTGAAGTGCTTGAGCGATATGCATTTGGGTAATATTTGGCGCGCCTTCTAAATCCGCGATTGTTCTCGCCAATTTTAAAATTCTGTCGTAGCTTCTTCCCGACAGATTGAACTTGATAATAGCTGATTTGAGCAGATTTTCTGACGGTTCATCTATCTTGCAGAATTTTTTTATTAAATCGGAATTAAGTTCAGAATTAGTCAAAATATTTGTTTTTTTATACCTTTGGGCCTGTGTTTTGCGCGCATTCACGACTCTTTTTCTAATCTCGTTTGATGGCTCAGCGTCTGATTTCATATTCAACAACTCTTCTGGCGCAAGCCTTGGTACCTCAATCTGCAAATCAATTCTATCCAAAAGCGGCCCAGAAAGCTTTGCACGGTATCTTTGGACTTGAAACTCACCGCAAGTACATCTTTTTTGGCTATCGCCTAAGAAACCGCAAGGACAAGGGTTCATCGCACCCAGTAACATAAAATCAGCAGGATATTTAATAGAAGTCTGTGCTCTTGAAATAACGACTTCGCCATCTTCAATAGGCTGACGCAAGGTTTCTAAAACGTTTCTAGGAAATTCAACCATTTCATCCAAAAATAAAACGCCTCGGTGTGCGAGAGTTATCTCACCTGGTTTTGGGTTGCTTCCGCCACCGATAATCCCAACAGCTGAAGCCGAATGGTGCACTGCTCGATAAGGTCTTTTTGTAATTAGCGGTTCATTTACTGGCAAAAGTCCACTGATGCTGTAAATTTTGGTTAGTTCTAATGCTTCTTTTAATTCCAATGGAGGCAAGATAGACGCAAAGCACTTTGCCATAAGAGTTTTCCCCGAACCGGGAGAGCCCATCATCAACAGGTTATGGCCACCAGCGGCCGCAATTTCCATAGCTCTTTTAGCTTTTTGCTGACCTTTAACATCTTTAAAATCATAAATATATTCGTTTTGAGCGTTATCACACAAGTATTTTGAAATATCGACAGTGATTTGCGGCAATTTTGAATCAGAATTCTCAGAAAAATGGTTCACAACATCAATCAAATATTCAGCTCCGAAGACTTCAATGCCCTCAACCAAAGCCGCTTCTTTGGCGTTAACCATCGGCACAATTACTCGCTTTACTCCAATGTCACTTAAACCAGAAACTAAAGGCAAAACGCCGTTTACACCTCTAAGTGCGCCGTCGAGTGAAAGTTCGCCTAAAAATGCAGTATCGTTAATCTTCTCTTGGTCTAAAAATCCACCCTGAGCTAAAATGCCTACTGCAATTGGCAAATCGAAATTAGTGCCTTCTTTTTTTATATCAGCAGGCGCAAGATTGACGACAACACGCAAAGCAGGGAAGGTGAACCCTGAATTTTTAACAGCAGAGCGAACTCTTTCTTTCGCCTCGTTTACCGCAGTATCAGGAAGTCCAACGATCGAAATATTCGGCAGAGAGTGTACAAAATCAACTTCCACATCCAATTTGTATGCATTTAACCCTATAGTCGTCGCTGTAATTACTTTTGCTACCATCTTAAACCCTTTTTGTTGAATTATATTACAATGATTGCGCGATAGCAATCCCACCAAATTTCATACAAAAATCATTATACTAAAAGGCAATGTATTTTTACTCAAACATTGATATAATCATATTGCAAGTGCATCTTTGGTTAAAACTCTTGAATTATTTCAAGTACCTTCAGGGGAAGGTTTAAATTGACCACAGTGCACTTCTTTTTATGTTTTTATTTTTTGATTATAATAGAGAGCATGGAAGATATAAAAAAGATTTTAGTAATAAATTTTGGCGGAATCGGAGATGAAATCCTGTTCTTGCCTACATTAATTTCGCTTAAAAAGGAATTTCCTGACGCGAAACTTACCCTTGCACTTGAGCCAAGAACCAAAGGTATCAAGGATTTGACAGACTTGATTGACGACTTATTTTTAATCGACGTCAAATCAAAAAATAAGTATTCGGAGCTTTGGAAATTAATACGTTTGGCTCACAAGGGCAAATTCGACCTTGTTGTATCGTCAGGCGGAAACAAATTCATAAGTATATTACTATTCTTAACTGGAATTAAATTTTGCTATGGCTACAATACCGGCAAATTAAGCGAACTTTTGTTGACAAAAGCTGTTCATTTAAACAAAAATCAATACGCATGTGATATGTACCACGACTTAATCACACCAATAACAGATATAAAAACATGCTTACCTGAAATCAAACTTGAAAGCACTGAAAAAGAAGCTAATACAATTTTAATTCACCCAGGTGTAAGCATACTAAGTGTAAATATGGGCATGATAAAGACAATTCCTGCGCAAAAATGGGCTCAAGTAATCGATTTGCTTATCGAAAACGGCAAAAAAGTAATTTTAGCTGGCGGACCGGACGACAAAGACTGTATAGACACAATCAGAAAAAATTTAAAACACTCTGATAGCGAGAATTTTGTTGACTATTACGGTAAAACAAAAAGTTTAATAGATTTAGCAAAATTAATTGCCTCTTCTGAAAAATTTGTGTGTTCAGATTCAGCACCGCTTCATATTGCAGTTGCAGTTAAAACAAAGACTTATGTTGTTTTTGGACCAACTGATGATAAAAAATTAATACCGAATTCGCCTGACGTGATAACAATTAAACACTCAGACAATTGCCCACTAAAACCTTGCCTATGGGAAAGACGCCAAACAACTTGTGAAGAACTTGCGTGTCTGAATATTGAACCACAAAGCATGGTTAATACAATTTTGCATGACTAATTAAATAGAACTAGTGCTTGAGGATAAAAAATTAAAGTTTTTGCTTAAAGAAACTTAATATTAAAAACTCGGTTTCGCTCTCTAGTTGTGCGTTTTGCAACATTACAAACAAACCATATAGCCATATCTTGAAATTGTGCTATATTATTGTTATAAGTAAGTTAATAAATTATTTATGCTTAGCTGAAAATAATTTAGGTATAAAAGAGTACACAGAAAAAGAAGGATAATTATGTCATTACCAAATGTAGCGTATTTTTCAATGGAAATAGCGATGGATCAATCGCTTAACACATACTCAGGCGGTTTAGGATTTCTTGCAGGGTCGCATATGCAATCTGCAGGCTACTTACAAATGCCAATAGTCGGAGTTACCATGCTTTGGTCTTACGGCTATTACGACCAACGTATAGACCACACAGGTCAAGTAGAAGTTGCTTACATCAGAAAGTATTATGACTTCTTAACAGACTTGGATGTTTACACAGAAATCGAATCTTTCGGTGAAAAAATTAAAGTTAAAGCATACAGAGTTGAACCTCATTTATTTGGAACATGTCCTGTATACCTTTTAACAACAGACGTTGAAGGCAACAGTGAATGGGCTAGAAGCATCTCTTACAAATTGTATGATGGTGATGAAAAAATAAGAATCGCTCAAGAAACTGTATTGGGTGTTGCTGGGGTAAAAATTCTTCAAGCGGTTAACTACAATTTTGATGTTATCCACATGAACGAAGGCCACGCACTTCCTGCAGCTTTCGAACTTTTAAGACAATATAACGGCGATATGGAACAAGTTAAAAGAAAAACTGTTTTCACAACGCACACACCAGTTGCAGCCGGAAACGAAGTTCACTGGGTTGATACACTTATCCAAGGTGGATTCTTTGCAGGATGCCCTAGAGAAAGAGTTGTTGCACTTGGTGGCGAAAACTTCTCACTTACAGTTGCTGCATTGAGAATGAGCCGTATTGCAAACGCAGTTTCGCAATTACATGGCCTTGTTGCTAACAAAATGTGGGAATGGGTTGACGGAAGATGCCCTATTAGAGCAATAACCAACGCTGTAAACCTTCACTACTGGCAAGATCCAAGAATTGGTGAAGCTAAAACATCAAAAGAATTATTAAATGCAAAACGCGAAATGAAAGTCGAATTGTTCAAATATATTGCTGATACAGCTGGAAAAAGATTTGATCCAGATGTATTGACAATCACTTGGGCAAGAAGATTTGCTGATTACAAACGTGCTTGGCTTATCTTGATGGACAAAGACAGATTAAACAAATTATTAGACGAAAATAAAATCCAAATCATCTTCGCTGGTAAATTCCACCCTGATGATGTTATGGGTCGTGAAATGTTCAACAAAATACTTCACCGTTCTCACTCGTTGAAAAACGTTGTTGTATTACCTGGTTACGAACTTGAATTGAGTGCAAAACTTAAAAGAGGTTCTGATATCTGGTTGAACACTCCATTGAGACCATTCGAAGCGTCAGGTACTTCAGGAATGTCTGCTAACATGAACGGTGCGTTGCACTTATCAATTTATGATGGCTGGACTGTTGAAGGTACATTTAACGGAATCAACGGATACACGGTTGAGTACGAAGGACTTGATGAGGAAATGCCGTGGGAAGAACGTCACTGGAAAGATCATGAATATGTCATGAACACTATAGAAAATGACATTATTCCAACATATTATGAAAACAAAGAAGAATGGGCTAGATTAGTTCGTCAAGCGATGAGAACGTCTGAAGCTTACTTCAACTCTGACAGAATGGTTATTGAGTACTATAACAGGTTGTATAAACCAATAGCTCACGATGATTCATCAACAGGGTCTGATAAGCAAGAGATGAAAATCTCAGAAACTCCTAGTTTCGATGCTTGGACATTCTCAAACATTAAATAATTTATATAAATAAATTAAAAAAGCGAGGACTTAAATCCTCGCTTTTTTTATAAAGAAATAAAATTATATTCTAAAACCGTTATTTGAACTGTAAGTTTGCCATTCATTTGAAACGACATCTCTACGCGCTATCAGATAAGGCTTTTGCTCATTATTGCAATACATAACCTCAGTAACAGTTTTAGTCTTTTCTGGCATTTCTGATACATTTTTTGTAATTTTATAAGTGTTCATTATTCCCATTTTATGAGTATCTTTGGTGAAACTACCAAGTCCATGGTACTCTTTGTTAACTATTTTTGGGTTTTGCATGTTCATATTGACAACTTCTGAAGTAAAAAGCGGTTTATTAGGCCTTTCAGAAAAAAAAGATAAACAAATCCTTTTACCTGATTTTGTATTATACATAAGATTATCAAGTTTTGCTATATTAACAAACTCAAATGGAATATCTAATTTAGTTAAGGCACTTTTAATTGTCTGCAAATTCATTAAAACTTTCTCCAATTTCTATAGCTTGAACTCAAATAACTTACTTAGAAAGTACCTTTAGCCATTTTAGATCAATGATCTGTTTTGTAATTTTTTGAATAGCTTCTTTTGATTCAAGCGCAGCCTCTGGGCTAAGCGCCGGAATATTTTTCTTAATTATAGCTCTTGTATTAATCAAAGTTTCAATTATTGGCTTAGTATTTGCGTTGCCTTTTGGTTGAAAGTAAAATAAATCTTTTCCAACTTGTTTTTTGATAATCACAGGATTACCAACTGTTTTTTCTGGTATTGAATAGCTTACACCTTTAACATTTTGAATCATATATTTCTGCCTTCTTTAACTACACATGTATATAACAGCTGTGAAAATATTATTTGTTAGTCGCGCATATTAAAGTTACAAAAATAAATATTTAGCATACAATATAGTATATGGACAAATCTATAAGCTTGGAAAAATTAAAAAATGAATGCGGAAAATGCTTTGCTTGTGAGTTATCGCAAACGCGCACAAATATAGTTTTCGCTGACGGAAACCCAAAAACAGCCTCTATTATCCTAATAGGCGAAGCACCTGGGGAGAACGAGGACTTACAAGGAATTCCTTTTGTCGGCAGAGCAGGTAAGCTATTAAATGAATTTTTAGCATCAGCTTCAATTTCACGAGAAAACGACCTATACATAATCAACACACTAAAATGCCGTCCACCCAAAAATAGATTGCCAAGTATGAAAGAAAAAGAATCTTGTCGTCATTTTTTGCTCTCCCAAATCGAAATTATAGACCCAAAAATTATTTTGTTATGTGGAGCAACGGCCATGAAATCTTTTATAGCTGATAAAACACCTATTTCAAAAATAAGAGGCGAGGTTTTTGAAATAGAAGTTAACGGTAAAAAATACAAAGCTATGCCGATTTTTCACCCATCATATTTGCTAAGAAATCATTCGACAGAAGAAAACACTCCGCGTGATTTTATGTTGAAAGATCTAAAAAAAGCCAAAAATTTAGTTTAAAAGATATTTTTCTACCCCATCAGCAATTGATTTTGCACATTTAGCTTGAAAATCTTTATCAGTTAACAGTGCGTAATCGTCAGGATTTATCATATAGGCAACTTCGATTAATACACTCACGCTTGCAGTAGGGCGCACTAACGCTAGACTTCCTTGTCTGACTTTATCATTTTGAGTGCCAAGTTGAGTTGTCATCTCTGACAAAATACTGTCCGCTAGTGGTTTCGCCTGATTGTAGTAATAGTACACGCTTGTTCCACGGTTTTTTGCAGGGTCAGCTCCATCAGGAAGTGCATTTGCGTGAACACTGATTAACAAAGCTGCATCCTTTTCTTTTGCGAACTTTACTCGGTCTGCAAGTGCAACGTTAACATCATCTTCGCGCGTCATAACAACCTTTGCGCCTCTGCTTTCAAACTCCTGCTGAAGATTTTTTGCAATGGCGAGGTTGATGTCTTTCTCTTTGTCACCGCAACAGCCAATAGCTCCGACTTCAGTTCCACCATGGCCTGCGTCAACTACAATGACAATATTTTTTAACGGCTTTTCTAGACAAACTCTAGGGGTTTTGCGAACTTTTAGTATAAATTTATCCTTATCGTAATATGCCTCATAGCCAAAAAGCTTTTTTAGAGGCAAATTCAATAAGTAAGTACAATCATTTTGTCCCTCAATATTGAACAGCTGGAGCACTAAACCATTTTCTTCTTTTAGCGAGAACGGGACCTTACGGCTTAAATCGAACTCATATAGGCAGAAATCTTTTTCTGTTTTTATTTTATATTCTTTAAGTTTTGCAGGTGCACTTGCACATATTTCACACGAATCAAGCTGTCGCTGCTCAACATCAGACTTCAAAATCCATCCTGAAATTTGTGAATTAAGATACACTCTGTAAAAATCGCCTTTTTCGCCATTTATTGAAAGCTGAACATCAAGTGGCAAATGAGAAAGGCGATTAATCCCTGCATTAACTGGCGTAAGTCTAAGCGGAGCGTTGTCAGTTTTGACAAAAAAGTTATTCATAATCGGATATTCAATCAAAGTAGGAGCTGGAGTTGTAGAAGCAATTTGCTGAGGGCGCTCGATTACAAAATCAATTACATCAGTTCCTGAAATTACCTTGAAATTATTCAATCCGAAATCTAAAGGAATAACTTGCGCAAAAGCTCCAGTTGGGGCAACTTTCACAACGACATCATTAATTTTTAAAATATCAGCTGGATTTGTCGAGCCGATAAAAAAAGTCGAACTCGCGTTTATTTTTGCAGGACTCGTTTTAGGGTAGACAATTTCAAGCGCAAATACTTGCCCACAAGTCAATATAATAGTTAAAAATAAAAGAAAATATTTTCTCATAACCTAATTATATCATTAAATATTTATTGTATAATCTAATTATGAAAGCTAAAAAAACAATAAACGAAATCAATCCATACGCAGTTCCACTTTTTGATGAAGAGGGATTTTTGAAATTAGACAGCAACGAAAGCGACTTTGGACCGTCTCCAAAGGTTATTGCCGCGTTGCGTGACGTCAGCCCTCTGGATGTTCAATTTTATCCATTCTACGGGAAATTACTTGAAAAATTAGCCGATTTTCACAATGTTGGTATAGACAACATTACATTGACAGCAGGTGCTGATGAAGCTCTTAGCTCGATTTTAAGCACTTTTTTAGAGTGTGGGCAAAGTGTTTTGACAGTCACTCCGTCTTTTATAATGCCTAAAATTTATTCAAAAATTAACGGGCTTATTTACAATGAAATTCCTTACTCTAACAAATGGGAGTTCCCGATTGAGGAATTTATAAAAAACATCGACAACTCTGATTTCATTCATCTTACAACGCCAAATTCGCCTACTGGAGAAGTTATTGGTCAGGATGTGATTTCAGAAATAATCGCAAAAGCAGGCGATAAAGCTGTCTTGATTGACGAAACATACGGAAATTATTCAGGCGTGACAAATCTTGATTTGATAAAAGAAAAAGAGAATATTTTCGTTGTACGTTCATTCTCAAAAGATTTTGCGCTTGCTGGGCTAAGATTGGGCTATATTGTTTCTGCAAGTGAAAATATAAAAGAACTTAGAAAATATTTGAGCCCTTACAACGTTTCAAATTTGACTGTTAAAGCCGGAATTGCGGCTCTTGATGACATTCAACACTTTGAAACAGTAAAAAGCGAGATGGAAAAATCAAAAGAAATTTTGACAAAAGGGCTTGAGAAATTAGGCGCTAAAATTTATCCGTCTAAAACTAATTTTATATGTGTAGACTTTGGCTCAAAAGCCGATTTTATTTACAAAAAGCTGCTTGATAATAAAATTAAAGTAAAATATTTTAACCAGGCTCCAATGCTTGAAAACTGTTTCAGAATCGGGGTTCCAAGGCTAGAAAATACGCTTAAACTTCTTGAGGCACTCGAAATTAAGCCTACAATAGTTTTTGATATGGACGGAGTTTTGATTGATGCATCAAAATCTTATCGTGTTGCCGTACAAAAAACATTTAAACAATTTTCTGCTCAAGAGGTAAGCGCCGAAGAGCTTTCAGCAACAAAAAAACTTGGCGGGCTCAATAACGACTGGGATTTAACTGAATATTTATTAAATAAATACGGTTTTTCTGTTGATAAGCAAGAAATTATTGATGCTTTTAACGCCTATTATGCAGTGCTTGCAGATGGCGAGGCACCGCTTATTAATTCAGAATTTTTCGAAACTCTGTCAGAAAATTACAATTTAGCTATATTTACGGGAAGAGTAAAGGAAGAAGCTTTTTTCACGCTTGAAAAACATAATTTTACGAAATATTTTTATCCAATAATAACATTGGGTGAAGTCGGACTTGACCGCCAAAAACCTGATTGCTTCGGGATTGAAATAATTAAAGAAAAAATTATTACAAATAAAATCTACTATTTGGGGGACACAGTCGATGATATGGCGTGTGCTACAACTGCAAAAGTAGTAGGTATAGGTGTTTTACCACCACAAGACAAATCTGAAGAGCTCAAATCACTGTTGAAATCTAAAAATGCCATGGTAGTATTAGAACAGGCAACCGACTTAGTTAAATTTTTGGAAGGTACAATATGCGAACAAGTGTAAAAACAAGAAAAACATTAGAGACTGAAGTTAAAATTGAGCTTAAGATTGACGGAACAGGCAAACGCGAAATCAAGACGCCTATTAAGTTTTTCACTCATATGTTGGAACAATTTGCAGCACACGGAAGCTTTGATTTAAAAATTGAAGTGCAATCACACGATCAAGACGATCACCACGTGGTTGAAGATGTTGCGCTAACACTGGGAGAAGCCTTCAAGGAAGCCCTTGGAGACAAAAAAGGCGTAACTCGCTATGGAAGTTTCATTCTACCAATGGATGAAGCGCTTTCTCTTGCGGTTGTTGACTTAAGCGGAAGAGCCTTTTCAAAAACCGATGTTTCAATAAAGGACGAAAGAACGTCTGACTTTGAAACAGTTATCTTACCACACTTTTTCAACAGTTTTGCGCAAGCCAGCTTGTCTACTATCCACATCAAAATGCTTGATGGCTCAGATACACACCATATTATAGAAGCAGTGTTTAAATCGTTTGCAAGAGCGCTCAAAATTGCTTGCTCAATTGATGAAAAGAACAAAAATACAGTTCCTTCAACTAAAGGAGTATTATAATTATGGCGGGTAAAGCTTGGGTATACGGCGATAACGTGGACACGGATGTAATAATTCCTGCCAGATATTTAAACACTTCAGACCCTTCTGAATTAGCAAAATTCTGCATGGAAGACATCGACAAAACTTTTGCAATAGAAGTTCAAGAAGGTGACGTTATAGTTGCAGGCGAGAACTTTGGTTGTGGGTCTTCAAGAGAACACGCACCAATCGCGATTAAGGCATCAGGAGTAAAAGCAGTTATTGCAAAGAGTTTTGCGAGAATTTTCTTTAGAAACGCCATTAATATTGGGCTTGTAATCTTAAAAAACAGCGAATTACCGGATGAAATTTCAAAAGGTGACGAAATAGAAGTTGACGAAGAAAACGGAATAATCAAGAATTTAACAACAGGAAAAGAATACCAAACAACAGCCTACACAGGTTCAATCAAAGAACTAATCGAAGTCGGCGGCTTGGTTAATTATACAAAAGCGAAGCTTAAAAAATAAGTTTATTTCGTCATCAAATTCAACGCATTGAATACTGCCTGAACATTCGCTTGCGCTGTCGAGGCGTCGATTGCTCTTGCTATTATAGTGTGTCCATTGTGGTTGAAGTGCAATACTGACATTGCCTTTGATTTTTCTTTTTCGTCGGTCAAATCTTCAATCGCGTGCTGTTCGTAATGCTCCAATTCAAGTGCAAAGCCGACTTTTTTAAGCCCACTGATACACGCATCAAGAGGTCCTGAGCCTTTTACTATAACATCGAATTCTTCTTCATTTTTACTGAAACACAAATTAAATTTATCCGCACCTATTTTGGCAAATTCTGACAACTTGAAAGGCCCTTGAACATTGCAAATTTCGTTGAAATACAGTTCTACTAATTGTTTTATACTTAACTCGCCAACTTTTTCTGCCTTTTGTTTTGCAAACGGAGCCAAATAAACCGCTTCTTGCATCGAAATCTTGTATTGAGTTGCATTAATAAGTTCGAAAATTGCTGTTTTGCCTGATTGACTTGTAAATCCAAGTTTTTCAGCCTCAGTTCTGCCTATAAGTTCAGGGTTAAATGCCCTGTACGCACCTTTGTCCAAGTGTTTAGTCTTAACAACGCCATCTTGGTGGATTCCGCTTCTATGAGCAAGCGCGTCATAGCCGATAACAGGAGCTTTTTCCCATATCGGAACGTTCGCCATCTCAGAAGTCAAAAGTGCAGTTTCATAAATGTTTTCCATATTCAAAGGCACATCAACATCAGAATTATAAAGAGCCACAGCGACCTCATACATATTTGTGTTGCCTGCACGCTCTCCAAGTCCGTTAAGACTGCATTCAAGCTGCGTAGCACCTGCGAAATAACTCTCAACAGTTGTAGCCGAAGCCATTCCCAAATCATTATGACAATGGACCGCAATAACCACATCTTCAGAAAGTGCCTCGCGCATTTTTCTCACCATATTGATATAATCCATCGGTCTGAAACGCTCAACAGTATTCGGCAAGTTGATTATGCTAGCACCTGCTTTTACGATATCTTTCACCGCTTCAATCACGTCATCAAGATTGTCTCTGCAATCACCAAAATGCTCAACCGAAAACTGGACTTCGCCGTGCGCTGGCAAAACACTCTTGGCATAACTTACAGCCTCAACCGCGATTTTCTTAACTTCGCTCAAAGGCTTTTTCAAAACATATTCAAGCCCAAGTGGATTCATCGCGATAAAAGTATGTATTCTTGGCTTTGGCGCATTTTTAATCGCCTCGGCAACTTTATCAATATCGAATTTAACCGCTCTTGCAAGACCTGAAATAACAACATTATCAGGCGCTCTAT
>Ga0302215_10002289_pt1 | contig 13242 bp, 8 predicted proteins | sample II_Fen_N3_1_FD_194580 | JGI IMG/M metagenome (GOLD analysis project Ga0302215, IMG submission 194580) | Peat permafrost microbial communities from Stordalen Mire near Abisko, Sweden - II_Fen_N3_1 | ecosystem: Environmental > Terrestrial > Soil > Wetlands > Permafrost | place: Sweden: Abisko... | reverse complement strand
ATTCTTTCGGCAATTGTGAGTTACGGCACAGAACATGTACAAATCGAATATATTCCGGGGATGATAACCATTGCTGAAATTGCCCAAATAATTCGCAAGGCAGGGTTTGATATTATTTTGGCTGGTAATACAGATGTAGTTGAAGATGTGGAAACAGAAGTACGTCAAAAAGAGCTTGTTAAGCAGAGGAACTTGCTTATGATTGGGCTTGTTTTCACCATACCACTTGTCGTTCTCAGTATGGCTCACGACTTTGGTGTTGGAAATTTCCCTTACTACAAATACGCAATGCTTTTTGCCGCTACAATTGTACAGTTTGTGGTTGGTTGGCAATTTTACGTGGGTGCATTCAAAAGTCTTCGTTTTGGCAGTGCCAACATGGATGTTTTAATCATGTTGGGGTCATCGGCAGCCTATTTTTCAAGTCTTTTCGTAACTATTGGAATTATCAATAGTCCTCATGTTTACTTCGAAACCGGAGCTGCCATCATTACCCTTATCCGGCTGGGTAAGTACCTCGAAACCGGAGCAAAAGGTAAAACATCGGAAGCATTAAAGGCGTTAATGGGATTACGTGCAAAAACGGCAATTATTCTGCGAGACAGCATTGAAACAGAGATAAATATCGAAGAAGTTGTAGTTGGCGATACAATTATTGTACGTCCGGGTGGAAAAGTACCGGTAGATGGAATTATTCTTGAAGGCCGGTCGGCATTTGAAGAGTCGATGATTACAGGTGAATCTATGCCGGTCAACAAAGGTCCGGGGAATGAAGTTATTGGCTCAACAATTAACCGCGAAGGATTAATAAAATTTGAAGCAACCAAAGTAGGCAAAAATACTACTTTGGCACAAATAGTAAAGTTAGTTCAGGAAGCACAGGGAAGCAAAGCACCCCTTCAAAAACTCACCGACGAAATTGGTAAATACTTCGTTCCAATTATTATAGGTATTGCTTTGTTCACATTCTTTGGATGGATTTATGTTGCTCAAGTAGATTGGACTGGGGCAATGATTAATGCCATTGCTGTGCTCGTAATTGCTTGTCCGTGTGCTATTGGGTTGGCTACTCCCACCGCAGTTATTGTAGGTACATCCAAAGGAGCCGAACACGGTATTCTTTTCAGAAATAGCGAAATGCTTGAACGAGCCGGAAAAGTGAATATCGTAGTTCTCGACAAAACAGGTACTATAACCCGAGGTGAACCCGAAGTTACAGATATTATTCCGCAAAAAGGTCACAAAGCCGACGAAGTTCTACGGTTAGCTGCAAGTGCAGAATGCGGCTCCGAGCATCCAATTGGCAGAGCACTTGTACAAGCCGCAAAAGATAAAGGACTTCCATTGTCGGACCCACAGCAATTTAGGGCTTTTGGTGGATTTGGCATTCGTGCTGATGTGGATAAGCAAATCATTTTGATTGGTAATATGCGAATGATGAAAAATGAAGGTGTCATCATCGAATTTCTGCAAAGTGAAGTTGTAAGACTCCAGAGTGAAGGAAAAACAGCGATGATTGTGGCTGTAAAAAAAGTTGATAGCGAAGAACCTGCCACGCCTATTGGAATAATTGCAGTTGCAGACACTTTAAAACCTGGTGCAAAAGAGGCTATTGCCGAATTACGACAACTTGGGTTGGATATAGTAATGATTACCGGTGATAATCAATACACAGCCAATGCAATTGCCCGTCAGGTAGGGATTGATAGGGTTGTAGCAGAAGTATTGCCCGGTGAAAAAGCCGATGAAATTAAAAAATTACAGTCATCCGATTCTTTGGGAAATTTCTCGCATCCAATTGTTGCTATGGTGGGCGACGGTATTAACGACGCTCCGGCACTTGCACAAGCAGATATTGGCATTGCCATTGGTACAGGAACAGATATTGCCATGGCTACGGCTGGTATTACACTGATAAGTGGCGAATTATCGGGTATTGGGAAAGCCATATCCTTATCGCGCGGAACATCGCAAACTATAGTTCAAAACCTGATTTGGGCATTATTCTACAATGTGGCATTAATACCTATTGCAGCGTATGGCTTACTTAGTCCAATGTTTGCCGCTGGAGCAATGGCTTTTAGTTCTATTTTTGTAGTTACTAACAGTCTTCGCTTGCGTGCTTACAAAGTTCAGACATTCATTCCCAAAAAGTCGTTATTGCGTCAGTCAATTGAATTATTACCCCGTATTATTGCACCGACAGCTGCATTGGCCATTCTTATTGTTGGGCCAATGGTTTTTATGAAAGGCGTCAACATGGAAATTAAAGGTGCAAATGCAGGTGATATGACACCTGTAATGGCACTTTCAAATGCAATCATTGCCGTTTCTTATGCATCAATACCATTTTTTCTCATCGTTTTTATTCGTAAAAGAAAAGATTTGCCTTTTACATGGGTATTCTTTTTGTTCGGCTTATTTATTCTGGCATGCGGAACAACCCATCTAATACACGTAATTGGACTTTGGATTCCGGTTAACTGGTGGCAGGCTACTGTAGATTCAATTTGTGCTATAGTATCATTGGCTACTGCAGTGGTGATGTGGCCTATATTACCCAAGCTCTTAACCATTCCAAGTCCCAAACAACTGAGAATGGTCAACGAGGAACTGCGCAAAGAGCAAGACAAACTGGTTTACACACAAAGTGAATTGCAAAAGGCTTATGATGAAATAGAGCACCGAGTAAAAGAGCGTACTGAAGATTTGGTAAATGCAAATAAATTGCTTCATGAAGAGATTGATGAACGCAAAAAGGCAGAAGAATCTATGCGAATTAGCGAAGAAAAATTTAGAAATGTCTTTGAAAACTCTGTTGTGGGAAAATCTATGACTTCTTTAGACGGAGAACTAAGGATTAATAAGGCATTCAGTCAGATTTTAGGTTATTCCGAAGAAGAATTAAAGAACCTGAAATGGCAAGATATAACACATCTCGATGAGATAGACCGGGATCAGTTAATTTTTAATTCCGTAATTTCAGGGGAATGCAAATCCAAACAATGGGAAAAGCGGTATATTCATAAAGATGGACATCTCGTATGGACTGACATTAGCACTTTTTTGCAGCGTGATGCTGAACAAAAGCCTCTTTATTTTATCACTTCAATTATTGATATAACCGAGCGCAAACATGCCGAAGCAGATTTAAAAGAAAGCGAAGCAAAGTTCAGAGCATTAGGTGAATTTTCTCCGCTGGCAATATATTGTTCCAGTGGAGTTGAGCAGAAGGCCGAATATGTTAATCCTGCTTTTTGTAAAATATTTGGTTTCACAATGGAAGAGGTACCAACTGTTGGAGAATGGTGGATAAAAGCCTTTCCTGATGAAAAATACAGACAGTGGGTAATGACCGAATGGCAACGGAATATCGATATTGCAAATATTAACAACACCGATGTAGCAGCGCTTGAGTGCATCTGTAATTGCAAAGATGGTTCTCAAAGAATTATTTCCTGGGAAGGTAAAAGTATTGGCGATCAGTTCTGGGCTTTCGGTCTTGATTTGACTGAGAGGGTGGAAGCAGAAAAAGCATTGCACGAAAGTGAAGTGAAATTTAGAGCAATGGTTGAAACGATTCCACTGGCCATTCATTTAACCACCGGGGTTGAACAGGTTTCAGAATACTTAAATCCAGAAATGATCAAATTATTCGGATATACAATTGAGGATATTCCATCTGTAGAACAATGGTGGCCTCTAGCCTTTCCTGATGAAATATATCGCAACCAAATTTCCAAAGAATGGAACGATAAAGTTAAATACTCCATTGAGAATCATTCGACAATTGAATCAATGGAAGTGATGGTAACCTGTAAAGATGGATCGAAGAAGTATATTTCGTGGGGATTCATAACACTTGGCGACAAAAACTACTCATTTGGACTTGATCTGACAGAACGTAAACTGGCAGAAGAAAAAATTCTTGAGTTAAATAGAACTTTGGAACAACGCGTTAAAGAGCGTACTACTCAACTTGAATTGGCCAACAAAGAGTTAGAGGCGTTTTCGTATTCTGTGTCGCACGATTTACGCGCACCATTGCGGGGGATTGATGGCTTTAGTCAGGCTTTGTACGAAGATTACCGCGAAAAACTGGATGAAACGGCAAACGATTACATAGCCCGAATACGAAATGCAACAAAAAAAATGGATGGATTGATTGATAGTCTATTGAAGCTTTCCAGAATATCCCGTTTAGAAATGAGTATTGAAGCTGTAAATTTATCGCTGATAGTTCTTAAAATTTTAAAGGATCTGAAAACATCTGATCATTCAAGAAAAGCGGATTTTATTATTTCTAAAAATATAACTACCTTTGGTGATGCAAGTTTGCTAAATATTGTTTTCGAAAATTTATTAAACAATGCATGGAAATTCACCTCAAAAAAAGACAAAACTGTTATTGAATTTGGTGCTTTTACAGAGAACTCCAAAATTATCTATTTTGTCAAAGACAATGGGGTTGGGTTTGATATGCAATATGTAAATAAATTATTCAGCGCATTTCAACGCCTGCATTCCGAGAAAGAATTTCCAGGAACTGGTGTGGGACTTACTACCGTTCAGCGGATTATTCGCAGACATAACGGTACTATCTGGGCTGATAGCAAACTGAACGAAGGGACAACGTTTTATTTTACCTTATAAAAACAAACTCACCTTAAAAGAAAAAATTATGGACGAAAAGGTTATTTTACTCATAGAAGACAATCCTGACGATATTGCTTTAACCATCCGGGCATTTAAAAAAAGCAATATCATGAACAAAATAGTTTCCATTGAAGATGGAGAAGCAGCTCTTGATTATTTATTTTGTCATGGAAAATTCGAAGATCGAAATTGTCTTGATATTCCTTCGGTGGTTTTGCTTGATATAAACCTTCCGAAAGTGAATGGATTTGAAGTTTTAAAAGCAATTAGGGAGAACGAAAACACAAAACTTTTACCTGTGGTAATTTTAACGTCATCGAAGGAAGAACAGGATATTGTTAGTGGATATACGCTAGGTGCTAATAGTTATATACGAAAGCCCGTTGATTTTGAAAAATTTATTCAAGCTATTCAAACGCTTGGTTTATACTGGCTTCTAATTAATGAATGCCCAAATTCATCAAGCCGATTATGAAAACAAGTAAACTCAGAGTGTTAATTGTCGAAGATTCTGAAGATGACTTTGCAATGTTGCTTCGGGAACTTAACAAAAGCCCATACGAAATAGAATATACATTAGTTGAGGATGCAATAGGATTTGGTAATGCATTAAAAGAAGATTGGAATCTGATAATTTCCGATTTTTCATTACCTTCTTTTACAGGTCGTGAAGCCTTAAAAATGTGTATTAAAAACGAAATTGACACTCCATTTATAATGGTTTCTGGCACTGTTGGTGAAGATATTGCTGTTGATATGATGAAGTCGGGAGCAAAAGATTATATAATGAAAAATAGTTTGGCTAGACTATTACCCGCCATTGAAAGAGAATTGGAAGATGCAAAGATCAGAAGAGAACATAAAGAGGCAGAAGAGGCTTTTAATGTAAGTGAAAAACTTTATCGTACATTATTTGATCAAGCAAATGAAGGGCTTTTTCTTATGACACCTGATGGAGATTTCACAAATATTAATCAAGCCTTTGCTCAGATGCATGGCTACACTGTGAATGAGCTAAGCACCATGAACGTTCAAGATGTTGATGTATTCAAGGATAAAGCCATGCAAGAACGATCTGACTATCTTCGTCAAGCAGATGCCGGTGAAGTAGTACGTTTTGAGGTCGAACATTACAGGAAAGATGGAAGTATTTTTCCGCTTAGTGTTACTGTTAGTAAAATTAATATTGGTGGTGAGTTTTATTTATCTTTCCATCAAGACATTACTGAACGGAAGAAAGCAGAAGCTGCTGTTCAAAAAAAGATTGCCGACTTAGAATGGTTTAACGGCATATCTGTTGGGCGTGAACTTAAAATGGTTGAGTTAAAACAAGAAATAAACGAATTGTTGAAAAGGCTGGGTGAAGAACCAAAATATGAAATTTACAAGTAATGCGAATTTTGTGTTAATCAAAAATCAATCAGGTAGAAATAATAGAATACGTAAGTTCGGTCCATTCTTAAAAAAAATCAACAAAGTCTATGAAAAAGTCAGAAAATTCTGATTTATTCATAGACTTTGATTTTATTTGCGCCGAATTATTTATGAATGCAAAATGAAACGTAGAGTATTACATCCTTTATAGCCTTTTTCACCATCATTTCTTTTACAGCCTTACAGCCTCTATCTCCTTTAAAGCCTTTAAAGCCTTTTTCTCCCCTCCCTATCTCATCAGCAACGAACTATCACCATAACTCAAAAATCTGAAATCATTGCCCAAAGCATAATCATAAATGTCTTTCCAATTACCGTCCACAAAAGCCGAAACCAGTAACAACAAAGTGCTTTTAGGTTGGTGGAAGTTGGTAATTATTCCATCAACAATATGAAATTTGTATCCAGGCTTAATCATTATCTGCGTTTCTGCATGCAGTGTTGTAAGGTTGTTTCTATCCAAATAATCAAGTATATTCTGTAACGCGTCGTAAGTTGAAATTGTGCTATGAGTCTCATAAGGTGTCCATTGACTTACATGAAGAGTCTTTAAGTCCCCCGTCGGATGATTTAGCGGGTTTCCCAAATAATACAAACTCTCCAACGTCCTTACCGAAGTTGTTCCCACTGCTATAATATTCCCGAGTTTTTTCTGCAAGTTCTCAATGGTGCTACGGTGAACCGAAATCACTTCGGTATGCATGCGATGATCATTCACTGTCTCGGTTTTTACAGGTTGAAAAGTCCCGGCACCAACATGCAGGGTCAGTTCCTCTGTTTCAATATTTTTGGTTTTCAGACTTTCAAATACTTTAGGCGTAAAATGCAATCCGGCTGTAGGGGCTGCCACCGAACCTTTTATCTTAGAATAAACAGTTTGATAAGTTGTCAGATCACTTTCTTCAGTTTTACGGTGAAGGTAAGGCGGAATAGGTAATTCGCCGGCCTTTTCCAGAATATCGGCAAAATGAATATCCGCATTATCCCACGTAAATCTGATGCTGTGCGTATTTTCATCTGTTTCGAGGAGTTGTGCGCAAAAAGTGCAGCCGTTACCATCAATCATCACCGTTTTGTTCAACAATCCTTCTTTCCACTTTTTTACATTTCCCACCATACATCTCCAAATACATTCGGTGGTTGCACCTAATGACTGGGCATAATCGGCAGGTGCAATCGGCTCCAGACAAAATACTTCTATGCGAGCTCCGGTTTCTTTATGGAAAATGAGTCTGGCTTGAATAACTCGCGTATTATTGTACACCAACAAACAATTTTCGGGCAAATAATCGGCTATGTTCGAAAACGTACTTTCGGTTATCGAAGCATTATTATAAACCAATAATTTGGATGCATCGCGGCGTGATAACGGAAATTTGGCAATACGTTCATCGGGCAAGTTATAATCGTATTCGTTGATATAAATGGGCGTAGTTTTATTCACCTTGAATTTCAATGTTTTAAAAGGATTGCAAAATTACTAAAAAATTGCTTATCAATAAAGAAATCTAGTTTATTTGCTTGGCAATTCTTGGAATAGTATTGGCTAAGATTGATGATACGAACGTTTCATAGAAGTTTTTATCTAAAAAACATGTTCTACAACATAAATCTTTATAAAATCTTTATACATACTCCAAATATCTTTATATCAGATTTACATAATATGTCGGAACTTTGCACCGGTATTAATTTAGTTCAATTAAAGGTAAAATTATGACTGATGTTATAGGAAAAGTAAAAAAGACTGTGATCGGAAATCCGCGCGATTTGAAGGATAGCAGCACGTTTCGACAAATTTCGCTAGTAGTATTTTTGGCTTGGGTAGGGCTTGGCTCGGATGCTTTATCATCCTCTTGTTATGGTCCTGAGGAAATTTACAAGACGCTGGGCGTTCATGTAAACTTGTCAATTATCGTTGGGTTGATAACGATGGTTACGATATTTATTATCAGTACCAGTTACTCACAAATTATCAAATTATTCCCCCACGGAGGTGGTGGATATTTGGTAGCCAGCCGATTAATTTCACCTAACGTAGGTATGATTTCGGGCTGTGCATTACTTATCGATTATGTATTAACTATTTCCATTTCTGTTTCGAGCGGCGCGGATGCAATTTTTAGTTTCCTGCCTATTCAGTATCACGATTATAAAATTGCGTTTGCTCTTTCTATATTAATCGTACTTACCATATTGAATCTGAGGGGTGTAAAAGAATCGGTAACAGCATTAACCCCCATTTTTATTATATTTATCATTTCGCATATTTTTCTGATAGTATATGCATTTACAACTCATGTTCCGCAAATAAAATCGGTAGTCGTACAAACTGGAACTGAGTTTGGAAGCACAGTTCATCAATTGGGAATTTATGGAACTATTTTCCTCATTATGAAAGCCTACAGTATGGGTGCAGGAACCTATACCGGTATAGAGGCAGTAAGCAACGGAATTCCTAATCTACGCGAACCTCGTGTTAAAACAGCTATCAAAACCATGCGTTTATTAGCCATTTCGCTTTCTGCCGCTGTACTTGGTTTGATTATTTCGTATTTTCTTTTTGGTGTTCACATGCAACCCGGAAAAACTATGAATGCAGTTTTAATTAATACTGCCATTGCCAACTGGAATCCTATTTTTGGTCAAACGTTTCTTTACGTAACACTTATTTCGGAAGCAACTTTACTTTTTGTAGCTGCTCAAACCGGTTTCTTAGATGGACCACGTGTTATGGCTAATATGGCTCACGACTCCTGGTTACCACGTCGATTTAGTATGTTGAGCGACCGTTTGGTTTCGCAAAATGGTATCCTAATTATGGGCGTTGCCGCTTATGTTGTTATATGGCTGGCAAAAGCTTCTGTAGCTTTTTTAGTTGTACTTTATAGTATTAACGTGTTTATCACTTTCTCATTATCTCAATATGGAATGGTGAAACATTGGATAATAGTACGAAAAACAGATAAGAACTGGTTTGGCAAACTATTGATAAATGGAACAGGATTTATACTTACCACTTTTATATTGTTTACTGTTATTGTAATTAAATTTGATGAGGGTGGCTGGATTACCATTCTGATAACTGGTGCATTGGTAGCAATGGCGGCTTATATAAAATCGCATTACAATAAAATTGGCAAAGAAATTGGTATTATTCAACAAATAATGAATGGCAAAATGCCCGAAACCATTGCTGAACTAAATAAACATCATAAACGAAAATCGGATGATAGAACAATTGATGATGCAGATATGACTGCTGTAATATTAGTTAACGGTTATTCCGGTATCGGTTTATATTCACTATTTAAAATTTTGAGTAAGTTCAAAGATGTATATAAGAATTTCGTTTTTATTCAGGTGGGAATAGTAGATGCCGATAGCTTCCATCAGGAAGCAGTTGTGGAAACCATTAAGGAAAATATTGAGCAGGATTTGAGCAAATATGTATATTTAATCAAACAGTTAGGTTATCATGCGGAATATCGATACAGTATTGGAACTGATGTAGCTGAAGAAGTACTTATTCTTGTTCCTGAGATAACTAAGAAATACACAAATACAACTTTTATTGGTGGTCAGCTTGTGTTTGGAGGAACATATCGTATTACTCGAATTTTACATAACTATACAATCTTCTCAATTCAAAAAAGATTGTACAACAAGGGTTTAACTTCAATTGTCATCCCTATTTCGTTAAAAAAAGCAACACAGGTGAATAAATACAAATAAGATATTGATATGGAAACATTATTAGAGGATCTGATCTCAAGAATTGAAATTGAAAAAGCACATAGCTTTAGGGTCATAGAAAATTCTCCGTTGAGTGATAAATCGTTAGAGTATATTCATACGGGAAAAATATTTGCTTATGATTATTGTACAAATGAATTACGACGTCTTTTAGATTACCAAAATGGAAATAAGCGCAAATAAGTTCGGCATTCGTTCAAATTGAAAATCGTTTACGCACGAGTTGTTTTAGCCATTGAAAAAAAACAACTATAATCGCATAGAATCCGTTCAAAATAATTAATTTTGAGCGGATTTTGTTATTGTTCCCTTTTTGCGTTAGTTCTTATGAATATAAAATATTTCAATCAAAGCTCATTCAGTCAATTTTTAATCTGTATTGTTGTAACAATTTTTGTCTCAATAATTTGTTATTCACTTTCCAATCTGATAGGATATCATAGCGTAGCACTACTTTTAATGGCTACTGTATCCATATTAGCCATATTTTTTACTCTTTATCCTGTTTTACTTGCAGCCACAATGAGTGCGCTGATTTGGGATTATTTCTTTATTCCGCCTCATTTTACTTTTCATGTCGGAAGTTCTGAAGATATTCTTCTACTTATGATGTATTTTGTTATTGCATTGATTAATGGAGTTTTAACTTCAAAAATAAGAGGAATGGAGAAACTGGAACTTCAAAAAGAGGAACGTCATAATGCCATTAAGCTATATAAAACACTATTCGACTCACTTTCGCACGAGTTGAGAACCCCCATTGCAACGATTGTAGGAGCTTCAGACAATTTATTACAAAAAGACTCGAATGTTTCCGAAATTGATAAGTCCAAATTAATTGATGAAATATCAATAGCTGCCTTTCGATTGAATAGATTGATTGACAATTTATTGAACATGCAACGGCTGGAGTCAGGCATGTTGAAAGTAAAATTGGATTGGTGCGAAATTAACGAGTTGATTAATTCACCGGTAAATCGACTAAACGATGAACTCTCCACACACAATTTGCAAATTCAGATTCAAGATGATTTTCCTATTATTAAACTTGATTTTGGATTAATTGAGCAGATACTTTTTAATTTGTTGCACAACGAAATATTATATACTCCAAACGATTCGACGATTTACATTTCAGCAAATCTTTCTAATAATAATCTTATTATTTGTATTTCTGATAATGGAAAAGGATTTTCGGATGACGAATTGAAATTGCTATTCACAAAGTTTTATCGATCAGCGGCAAAAACTACTGGAGGAACCGGGCTGGGATTATCAATTGTAAAAGGTTTTGTGGAAGCCCATGGCGGAAATGTGAAAGTTGAAAACAATATTCCTCACGGTGCAAAATTCACTTTGGAAATTCCGGTTGAAGTTTTGCAAATGGAAGATTATAAGGATTTTACTAATATTGAATTACAATCATAAATTACTAATACATGGAATCTAAAATGAGTATTTTAGTAATTGACGATGAAGTTCAGATTCGCAAATTGCTTGAAATTACGTTGAATAGTAACGATTATCATACACTTTTGGCATCTACCGCTCGCGAAGGTATTACAACAGCGGTGGTTCATCCTCCCGATTTAATTGTTCTAGATTTAGGTTTGCCGGATGAAGATGGACAGGTGGTTTTGCGAAAGTTGCGAGAATGGTATTTAGGAGCTATCATTATTCTTTCGGTTCGAAGTTCGGAGGAAGACATTGTAAAAGCACTTGATAATGGAGCAAATGATTATCTGACAAAACCTTTCCGTACCGGTGAATTGCTTGCCCGCATACGAACTGCACTTCGTCAAACTCAAAATGCACCTCAGATACAAAAACTTGAATTTGACAATCTTGTTATTGATCTTACTTCCAGAATAGTTACACTCGATAACGAACCAGTAAAGCTTACTGCCACAGAATATTCATTATTGGTTCTATTAGCCAAAAACGATGGAAAAGTACTTACTCATTCCTACATTTTACGCAATATTTGGGGTCCGGGTTATACGCTTCAATCTCAATACTTGCGTGTTTTTGTAGGACAACTGCGTAAGAAAATTGAACCGAATTCAAACATCCCCAAATTTATTCTCACCGAATCCGGAATTGGTTATCGTTTCTGTACAAAAGTGGATGAATAGCTGAATTTGTTCTATCTTTGTATCTCAATTTTGTAGTTAATATCTAATCTGCATTTTGAAAGTTTAACAATTAAACAAGTAAACCAATGATTAAAAGAGGAGATAACGTGCGTTTTCTGAACGCTGTAGGTGGAGGAATTGTCACACGAGTGGATGAAACGAAGAAAACGGTGTATGTGGAAGATGCCGATGGTTTTGAAATGCCGGTATTTGAACGCGAATGTGTGTTAATAGTTGCCATTAATAAAGATACCAACTTTCCTGTAAAAGATTTTAAAAGTAAATCAAATTCTATAATTGAACAGTCAGAGAGTATTTCATCACATCTCCCATCTCCTCAAGGAGAGGGGTTGGGGGTGAGGTCAGAACCAATAGTAGAAACTCCCGAAGGCGAAACTCTCACCGCACTTCTTGCCTTTTTCCCTGTAGATATTAAGCAATTACAAACCACCTCGTACGAATGCTATTTGGTGAACGATAGTAATTACTATCTGTATTACAATGTGATAAACGGAGAGAATGATACTTGGAAAAGTGTTGCTAACGGTCTAATCGAACCAAATACCCAGGAACTACTTGCTGAAATTTCCAAAGAAGAATTGAGTGCATGGGAACGACTTCGAATTCAGTTGGTTCCGTTCAAAAAAGGAAAAAACTACACACCGCAATCTGTTATTGATGCTCAATTGAAAATCAATGCCGTGAAATTCTACAAACTGCATAGCTTTACCGTGAATGATTATTTTGAAGAATTGGCTATGTTGATTGACATTACTTCAGAAAAAGAGATGGAAAAAGGAAATCAGAAGATGGCTGATATTTCATCTGAAGAAATAAAACAAGCAATGTTTCAGAAAGAAGAAACCGGTAGACCAAGAATAGTAAAACGTGCGCAAAATCCTGAAATTATTGAAGTTGACTTGCATATCAACGAACTGCTAGATTCTACTACCGGACTGTCTAATGCAGCCATGCTTCAATGTCAGTTGGATAAATTCCGCGAGGTACTTAACGAAAACAAAAGCCACAAAGGTCAGAAAATTGTCTTTATACACGGCAAAGGCGAAGGTGTGTTGCGCAAGGAAATAGAAAAACTGTTGAAAACCAACTATAAAGGTTACAGTTTTCAGGATGCATCGTTTAGGGAATACGGATTTGGAGCAACAATGGTGACGATTCGATAAGTGAACACCTCCGTACAACCGCTAGCTGTGGTTTGTCGGGTGAAAGATGCATTCTTTTTACCAACAAAAAAAGCTAG
>Ga0302215_10002288_pt1 | contig 13242 bp, 10 predicted proteins | sample II_Fen_N3_1_FD_194580 | JGI IMG/M metagenome (GOLD analysis project Ga0302215, IMG submission 194580) | Peat permafrost microbial communities from Stordalen Mire near Abisko, Sweden - II_Fen_N3_1 | ecosystem: Environmental > Terrestrial > Soil > Wetlands > Permafrost | place: Sweden: Abisko... | reverse complement strand
CTGCCGGCAACTGTTATGGTATTATTGGCGCTAATGGTGCTGGTAAATCTACACTTATTCGTATACTTAGCGGTGATCTTGATGCTACCCGCGGAACCATTCAGTTTGGTCCTGGTGAGCGTCTTTCTGTGTTAAAACAAGATCACTTTGAGTTTGATGAGTATACAGTTCTTGATACTGTAATGATGGGTCATACGGTGCTTTGGAAGATAAAGGAAGAAAAAGATGCTATCTATCTGAAAGAAGATTTTTCGGATGCTGATGGACTTCGTGCTTCGGAACTAGAGGATAAGTTTTCTGAAATGAACGGTTGGAATGCCGAAAGTGAGGCCGCAACCTTATTGAGTGGGCTTGGAATTAAAGAAGACCTGCATTATCAATACATGAAAGAGTTGAGCGGTATGGAAAAAGTACGTGTGCTGTTAGCTCGTGCGCTTTTTGGGAAACCAGATAACTTGTTACTCGATGAGCCTACCAATGATTTGGATGTTGATACGGTAATGTGGTTGGAGAACTATCTTGCTAATTATGAGAGTACTGTATTGGTCGTTTCGCACGACCGTCACTTTCTTGATGCTGTAAGTACGCATACTGTAGATATTGATTTTGGTAAAGTACAAGCATTTGCTGGTAATTATAGTTTCTGGTACGAATCAAGTCAGTTGGCACTTCGTCAACAGCAAAATCAGAACAAAAAAGCTGAAGAGAAAAAGAAGGAGTTGGAAGAGTTTATCCGTCGTTTTAGTGCCAACGTGGCTAAGTCGAAACAGGCTACCAGTCGTAAAAAGATGCTCGAGAAACTTAATATTGACGAAATTCAACCTTCAACCCGTAAGTACCCGGGAATTATATTTACGCCGGATCGCGAACCTGGAAATATGGTGCTCGAAATTGCGGGACTTAGTAAAACTCTTGAAGATGGAACGGTTTTATTCAAGGATGTCAACTTTAATGTAGAGAAAAACGATAAGATCGTTTTCTTGTCGCGCGATCCTCGTGCCATGACTGCTTTCTTCGAAATTATAAATGACCACGATAAAAACCACGAAGGCACTTACAATTGGGGTGTGACTATTACGCATGCTTATTTGCCTCTCGATAACTCAGAGTTCTTCAATACCGATTTGAATTTAGTTGACTGGTTAGGACAATTTTCAACTGACACCACCGAGTCCTTTATTCGCGGATATTTAGGAAAGATGCTTTTTGCTGGTGAAGAAATTTATAAAAAAGCAAGCGTACTTTCAGGGGGAGAAAAAATGCGTTGTATGATCTCGCGTATGATGCTTCGCAATGCCAACTTAATGATACTTGACTCACCTGCCAACCATTTGGATTTGGAGTCTATTCAGGCTTTCAATAATACTCTGGTTAACTTCAAAGGAAATGTTTTGATGGCTTCGCATGACCGTGAGTTTATTCAAACGGTTTGTAACCGTATTATTGAACTTACTCCTAAGGGAATTATCGATAAGCAAATGGATTATGACGATTATGTGACTTCAGACGATATCAAAGCCATTCGCGAAAGATTGTATAAATAAGAAATAGACTATTTTGATACAAAATAAGGCTGTCGCATTTTTAGTAGTGCGACAGCCTTATTTTATTTGATAGAGGTGTATTTTCTTTTCCTGATAATTTGATATCCGATGCCCAAAATAATTAGTATGAGTATTGGAATTAGCGTATTGATGAGTTGCCAAGTGATGCGGTCATTGTTTGTTACGTTCTTGTTCAATAATCTTAATTTAAGGGTTCGATTACGCAACTGCATCCAGTCATCGTTGTCGGTAAGGTATAGGATGGCGTTTTGAATAAAGTCTTTGTTTCCGTATTGTTGGTTTGTGTAGCGGTCAAAGCCTAGTGGGATAATTGTACTGTCTTTTGTTCCTGCTCTTTCGTTTCTTATAATATCGCCGTCGGCCACAATTATTTGTTTTGAAAATAAGCTTTTTTCGAGCGCTGGCAAAACTCCTGTCATTCCTTTTGGGGTCATTCTATTTGCGAAGTCAGAGTCGAAATTGCCTTCCAATGCTACAGCCACGGGGACATATCCTAGGTTAAAGTAGGTTTTGTCGTTGCCTTTGGGTTGCTGGCTTAAATCAATGGTTGTTGGTGTTCCGACAATGTGAGTGTTGTCCGATGTTGCTAAAAGTATTTGTGACTTGACTTTTTTGTTTTCGCCAACAATATCAATCCCAGAGCAAAATTCAGAGCGAACTTGTGTAATATTGCGGGTTACAGGGTGCTCAGGTGAGGTAAGTAATAGTGGTGCGTAATACCACGGACTTGATTCAAACTGTGGTGTTGAACCTGCCGGTGCAATATTTACCGGTACCGAAGCGCATTGAACGTCTTGCAGTAATACTGAATTGATGCGAACTCCATAGCGAAATAGCTGATCGCTGAGATTTACATCTAGCTCCATGGCTGGCGAAAGCCCGATGGTAGATAAGTTTTCTTTCGCAATGCGAACGCCATCAATCAGCCAAAGTATATTGCCACCATGCATTATGTATTGATCTATTATGAATTTGTCCGACTCGCTAAACGGTTTTGTTGGTTTTGCAATGATAATGGCCTTATAATCTTTAAGTATAGCAGCATTGTTTCCTAGGATTCCTCTGTCAATTTGAAAATACCGGCTTAACGATTTGCAAATATCGTAGGTTTCGGGTTCTGTTAGTTCTCCATGACCTTCAATAAAAGCAATTTTTCGTACTTCAGTACTTGTAGCTCGTCTTATTCCATCGGTAATTTCAAATTCCAGGTTCTCGATGGATATATTGAGGTTTTCTTCTCCAGAATTTCCCAGAATATTCTTAAGCAAGCAAACTGCCACTTTTTTCCCATTGTAGCTAATTTCTATCCATGGGAAAATCACCTTTTGAATTGATTTTCCTTCTTTGTCGCGCTCATAAACGGCTGTTGGAATCAGTCCTCGAGTTGCAAGCTCAGTGTACTTTTTCTCTCTTTCGTTCGGAGTGTCGGCCAGTGATGGATTTATATAATGTACATTTATGGTTTTGTTGGCGTAGACTGATAATTCGTCAAGTAACTCGGCTGTTGATTTTTTTAAGCGCTGAAATCCCGGATTTAAATCGCCATCCAAATAGACAGTAACTTCAACAGGATTCTCTATACCCGCCATTAAGGATTTTGTTTGATCCGAAATGCTGTAGCGTTTGTCGGTTGTAAGGTCAATTCGGAAAAATGAGAAGAATGATAGTGTTATTAGTAGTGCTAATCCACCTATTGTAAGGATGTTCCGAGTTTCTCTAATTTTCATTTTTGAAAAAATATATCTATTGGTGATAAATCGGAATAATTGTGGGCCAAATTACATGTCTTGTTTGCTTGAATGTAAATTGCAGATCTCACTCCGTTTTTTTTAGACTACAAAGATAATCATTTTACCTACATGCTAACTTTCAAAAATGATGATAATTATGCTAGGTTCGTAAGTAATTTGTCGTTAGAATTGTGTTTGTAGAATCAAAATGAATGATAATGTTTATTTGTCTTATTCACAATGGTTTTAGTGGATGTATTTAAATCTATTTTCTAGATTTTATTGTTTAATATATAAAAAAACTTATTTCTATTTTAGCAACGTTTTGCTTCTTGAATGGGTGGATTAATTTTATTATCTTTGCCAATTCATAAGGTGAAACTGGTAGGCCGACCCATAATTATGGCAGCCAACACCTTGCGGGTAAGTATTAAAATATTTAGTTGTGTTGGGTCTTTATTTATGACTTTATGGCAGTGTTTTTGTTACTTACGGCACGTAACTATTAAAATAATCCTTTAAAAAATGGGTAAAATAATTTCATTAGCAAATCAAAAAGGTGGAGTTGGTAAAACTACAACAGCAATAAATCTTGCGGCTTCTCTTGCTACGCTTGGTAAAAAAGTGTTGTTGGTTGATGCAGATCCACAAGCAAATGCGTCTTCCGGTTTAGGTATTGATATCAGAACGCTGGAGTTCACCATCTACGAATGCCTTATTGATCATGTGCCTTCGGTTCAAGCTATACATCCTACAGATATTGAGAATTTGTTTATATTACCATCTCATATCGATTTAGTTGGAGCAGAAATTGAGATGCTAAACATGGATAATCGTGAACGAGTTATGCAAGATTTGTTAACTCCGCTTAAACCTCTTTACGATTATATTTTGATTGATTGTTCTCCATCGTTGGGGTTAATAACGGTAAATGCGCTTACAGCATCTGACTCTGTAGTTATTCCTGTACAGTGTGAGTACTTCGCGCTAGAGGGAATTAGCAAGTTGCTGAATACAATTAAAATAATTAAAAGTAAGCTCAATACTACGCTCGAAATTGAAGGTTTTCTGCTTACTATGTACGATAATCGCCTCAGGCTGGCTAATCAGGTGTATGCCGAAGTTAAAAAGCATTTTCAAGGTATGGTTTTTGAAGCTGTTATTACTCGTAACGTTCGTTTAAGTGAAGCTCCTAGTCATGGTAAACCGGTATTGTTGTATGATCCTGAATCAAAAGGCTCATCAAACTACATGGATTTGGCCAAAGAGCTTATTGAAAAACACAAATAATTGATCATTGAAATTATGGCAAAAAATTATGGTTTAGGTTTAGGCAGAGGTTTAGGTGCGCTGATTGATACAGAAAATATCAGTACCGGAGGTTCGTCGTCTATAAACGAAGTGGAATTGAATTTGATTTTTGCAAATCCAAATCAGCCCCGCACACATTTTGATGAGGATGCGCTAAATGAATTAGCAACTTCCATTCGCGAATTAGGTGTAATCTCGCCTATTACTTTGCGTAAGAATGACGATGGAACTTATCTGATTATTGCGGGTGAACGTCGTTTCCGGGCTTCAAAACTTATTGGTCTGAGAACTATACCAGCGTACATAAAAACGGCTGAAGACGAGCAGGTTATGGAGATGGCGTTGATTGAGAATATTCAACGTGAAGATTTAAATGCCATTGAAATAGCACTGACTTTTTATCGTTTGATGGAAGAATATAAACTTACTCAGGAGCGCTTGAGCGATAGAGTAGGTAAAAAGCGCGCTACTATTGCCAATTACCTCCGACTTCTACGGTTACCGGCTGAGATTCAGATGGGAATAAAGGATAAAAAAATTGACATGGGTCATGCTCGTGCTATTTTGGGAGTCCCTGATCCGGCAGTTCAGCTGCATTTGTATGAATCAATTTTATTGAAGGATTTTACTGTGCGTAAAGTAGAAGAGTTAGTGCGCCAATATCTTGAAACTGGAACTCTTGAAACCCAATCAAAATTAACGACTAATCCGGTGAGCAGTCTTCCTGAACTGGAAGATTTGAAGATACAGTTGAATAAAGTTTTTGGTACTAAGGTGCAATTTTCATGTAATCCTGCAGGTAAAGGCAAAATTTCAATTCCGTTTTCTAACGATGAGGATTTAGCCCGTATCATGGAATTGTTTGATAAAATTTAATGAAACTTTTGGTGAATAAATATCCGGGCATAGTTCTGTTGCTTTTCTTTCTGTTATCATTTGGTGCAAAATCCCAAGTGGTTTCGGATAGCAATAGAGTACTGCTTGATACAGCAAGAATAACAAAGGCCGTTTATATTGCAGAGGGTAAAGCGCTTAAATTACAGGATTCTCTTGCATTGCTACCATTTAAACCTAATCCGGTTAAGGTTGTTTGGATGGCTACTATCCTTCCGGGTGCTGGACAAATAATGAACCACAAGTACTGGAAATTACCTATTGTTTATGGTAGTTTTTTGGGTTGCGCTTATGCAATAACATGGAATGGGAGCAAATACCAGGACTATAGGACTGCCTATCGAGACATTATTGATAATGACCCGACTACGAATACATTTTTGGAAATAATACCTAAAGGATTAACGATTAATAGTCCGCAAATTAATGGTATTTCCGGTTGGACAAGAACACTTAAGGCAAAACAGGACGCTTTTCGTCGCTATCGTGATTTGAGTATAATTGTAACCATTGGAGTTTATGCGCTTTCCATTGTTGATGCATATGTTGATGCGCAACTTTACGACTTTGATATAAGTCCAGAATTATCATTCCGCTTCCAGCCTACACTGTTGGAAAGTTCGCGTGGCTCAGGTCGTGCGCTTGGAATGCTATGCACTTTTAATTTGAAATAGATAAAGAATTGATAATGAGATTTAAAACCATTTTTTTTATAGGTTTATTCTATATTTTTAGTAATACATGTGGTTTTTCTCAGGGAAATGCGAAAAATGATTTAAAAACTGGCGATATGGATACTATTGTGTCCGTTCCTAGTGATTTTGACAATGCGCTTGACTTAATGACTAATTCTTGGATTATTCAGAGGGCTCAAAAATCAAATTGTCAATCAAGTGATGATGTTCCGGTGTCTGATTCTATCAGTAAAATGAGGTTGTCTAAAATGCCTTGTTTGATGGAAATGCCTTATAATTCTACAGTTCAGTCCTATATTGAGTTGTATACAGTTCGCAAGCGTCATCAGGTAGAATTTATGCTTGGAATGAGCGAGTATTATTTCCCGTTGTTCGATCAGGTTTTAGGTGCTAATAATTTGCCGCTTGAGCTAAAATATCTTTCAATTATTGAATCGGCGCTTAATACAACTATTGTTTCGCGTATGGGTGCTGCAGGTTTGTGGCAGTTAATGATTGGTACAGGACGTATGTATGGTTTGGAGATAAACAGCTTGGTTGATGAAAGGTTATCGCCGGTAAAAGCAACTAATGCAGCTGCACTTTTTTTGAAAGATTTGTATTCTATTTATGGCGATTGGCATTTGGTTATAGCAGCCTACAATTGTGGGCCAGGCAATGTAAATAAAGCTATTAGGCGTGCAGGTGGAAAACGCGATTATTGGGCAATTTATGCTAATTTACCTCGTGAAACCCGCGGATATGTGCCAATTTTTATTGCTGCAAATTATACAATGAACTACGCACCAGAACATAAGCTTTGCGCTGCAATTGTGAATATGCCGGCTATTACCGATACTGTGGTTGTGCATAAACGAATTCACCTAGAGCAGGTTGCTACTATTTTAAATTTGCCTATTGAGGAAGTTCGTTTGTTGAATGCCCAGTATAAGAAAGATATTGTTCCTGGCGATATAAAGCCTTATTCATTGTGTTTGCCATTGAATTATATTAATACCTTTGTTACCAGATTCGATGATATTGTCTCATATAAGGCTGATTCGTTAGTGAATACGCGTCGCGCTGAGATTACTATTCCGCAGGTTGCACCACCCTCGTTAGGAGGATCTGATAAGGTTATTTATTATAAGGTAAAAAGAGGGCAAACTTTAAGTGATGTTGCAGATAAATATGGTGTTTCGGTAAAAAAATTAAAAGCATGGAATCATCTGCGTCGTAATTCGATAAAAATAGGACAGCACTTAAAGATTATTAAATAGCCGTAATTTGACAGTTCTATTTTTGTAATTATAGATTTCAATACGGTTAAGTCAGATAAGTCATATTATTAACTAATACTCAGAATCAATGGAAAAACTATTTTATTCTATTTCGGAAGTTGCTGATATGTTTAACGTTAATCAATCTAATCTTCGTTTTTGGGAAAAGGAATTTAAGCAACTAAAACCAAAACGGAATGATAAAGGCACACGTTTTTATTCTCCTGATGATATATTAGTAATCAAGCAAATAATATACCTTGTTACAGAACAGAAACTTACCCTAGACGGTGCCCGCCGAAAATTGAGTCAGAAAAAAGATGCTATTGCAAAACAACAAGAAGTGGTTGAGCGTTTAAAAGCAATAAAAAAGGACCTTCTGGGCATTGCAAGTGCAATGTCGTGATGCTTTTTTGATATAAGAGCTTTTGGGGACTTCATCTCTGCTTTGTAGTTTTGTGTAATGCCTGTAAATTATTGAAAAATGAAAAACGTAATACTATCCTGTCTCGTTATTTTCTTTTCTTGTTTTACTACACTAACAGCTCAAAAGCGACCTAAGAATGTGGTCTTTCTGATTGGCGATGGAATGGGTATTGCCCAAATTTATGCCGGTATGGTTGTAAATGGGAATAAACTCAACATTGAACGTTGCACTTACAGCGGTTTCTCCAAAACCTATTCTGCCAATAAATTCACTACCGATTCAGGTGCCGGCGGTACTGCGTTGGCTTGCGGTGTAAAGACCAATAACGGCATGATTGGTATGTCTGCCGATTCTCTTCCTGTACAATCTATCTTAGAACTTTCCAGTCACAATAAACTATCAACAGGAATTGTTGTAGCCTGTGCAGTCACACATGCTACTCCGGCCAGCTTTATTGCACATCAGGTAAATCGAAATATGTATGATGAAATTGCAGCTGACTACCTTAAAACTGATATTGATGTTTTTATTGGTGGTGGACGAAAGTATTTCGAGAGCCAAATTGATGGACGTAACCTCGCTAACGAATTAAAAGCAAAGAATTATCAAATAGCATATAACCTGGCTGATGTTATGGCTATAAAGACAGGTAAATTGGCTGGTTTGTTATACGATGATCAGAATCCCGAGATGCCTGAACGTGGATCTATGTTGCCTGATGCAACTGGAGCGGCGATTGATATTTTGGCGACCAATAAGAAAGGTTTTTTTCTAATAGTTGAAGGCTCGCAGATTGACTGGGCAGGACATGATAGAAATGCCCGACAGCTGATAAAAGAAATGTTGGATTTTGATACAACAATAGGTCGTGTCCTTGATTTTGCAAAAAAGGATGGAAATACCTTGGTGATAATTACCGCTGATCATGAAACCGGGGGACTGGCTGTTTTAGATGGTAAATTTGGTTCAGATAGTTTGAATACTGTTTTCTTGTCGAAAGAGCATACAGGTGTACCTGTTCCAGTGTTTGCTTATGGCCCTGGTGCCGAAAATTTTACCGGGTTTATGGAAAATACAGATTTCAAATCTAAACTGGAAAAGTTACTGAAACTAAAAAGATAGCTTCTCAGATTGGGGAATATCGTTTCCGAGAAACGAGTTGTCAGTTACATGATTTCACTTTATTGCCGCAAAAAAAATATAGAACTTATAGAGGTGTATTGTGTGGCAAATATAAGGAGTTGAAATCGTATGCTTTTCAACGTCTTTCTAAGTGTGTATTTGCCGATAATAAGCCTTCTGTCGAGATACACTGCTATAGGCCGGAATTACGTGCTCAGATTCGGTTGATAATGCGTTATTCTGGTATTAGAATGATTGTTTATTTCCCAATATATTTTGTGATATACCAACTAACAAGAAAGCCTTTGAAACCATAAGTTTCAAAGGCTTTCTTGTTAGTTGGTATAATGTTATTATTTTAAACCCAATTTTTTCTTAACGGCACCTGTAAGGTCGTTTGATTTTGGTGACTGGTAAATAATACTTTGAGTACTTAGATCAAATACATAGGTGTAGTTGCCTTCGGCACTAACTTCGGTAATAGCTTTTTTTACTTTGTCTACAACTGGAGCAAAAAATTCCTGTTGTTTCTTTTGCAAATCAGTGTAAGCTGTTTGTTGGAAAGTCGTAATACGTTGCTCAATTTCAGAAATTTCACTCTGACGAGCTTGTTTGATGCTTTCTGGCATTGTAGCTTGTTTTTCCTGATATTCTTTAATTTTTGAGTTGTATTCTTCACGCATTTTCACCAATTCTTTTTCCCATTGGCTTTGTAAATCGTTGATTTTTTTCTCGATGTCGGCACGTTCCGGCATAATAGTCAGGATTTCCTGTGAATTAACGTGACCTAATTTTACTTCTTGAGCCATTAATGAAATTGGAAGTGCAAAAAGCAGTACTAAAGCAATTTTTTTGAACATGTTTTATTTATTTTAAGTTTTTATTAATTTTATGTAGCGGGTTGCAAATTTAGAAATTTATTTTGAATATCCCAATTTTTGTAGAACAGCATCGCTAATATCAATCTTAGGTGAGGTGAAAATAACACTCATAGCTGAACTTTTGTCGAAAACGAGCTCCAGATCTTTTTCTTTACTAATGTCCTGAATAGCTGTATAGATCTCATCTTGAATGGGTTTCATAAGGCTTTGACGTTTTTTGAACAATTCGCCATCAGCACCGAAGTATTTGCGTTTTAACTCTTGTGACGCCTTTTCTTTTGCCACAATTTCTTCTTCGCGCTTAGTTTTCATGTCATCAGAGAGAAATACAAGCTCAGTTTGATAGTTTTTGTACATCTTTTGTACATCTTGCAATTGAGCATCAACTTCCGATTGCCATTTTTTTGAAATCTGATTTAGTTGATCATTGGCAGTTTCGTACGCTGGAACGTTTTTCATAATATACTCCATATCCACCATGGCGAATTTTTGAGCATTTCCACCAAAAGCAATTCCTGCGAGTAAACAGAGGGAAATAATTAGTTTTTTCATGCTTATGTCATTTAATGGTTGTACTTTTTTTTTGTCGAAAAATCCTATTGCAAATTCTTTGCCAAATTTTTTCTCATAACTTATAACTCAAATCTAATAACTAACTTACAATTCCTGACCTAGCACAAAGTGCAACTGACCGCCACTTAACTTACCAGTATTGTCTTTGTCGAAACCATATCCCCAGTCAAGTCCCATCATACCAAACATTGGTAAGAAGATACGAACACCAACCCCGGCAGTACGCTTCAGGTTAAATGGATTGTAGTCTTTTATAGTAGCAAAACAGTTTCCAGCTTCAGCAAATCCAAGAACATAGATAGTTGCTGACTGCTCCAATGATAGTGGGTAGCGAAGTTCCATAGTGAATTTGTTGTATAAATATCCCACACTAGTGCTTCTTGATGAGTTGTATGGAGTTAACGAACCACTAGTATATCCACGCATTGCAATATAGTCGGTACCATAACTGGTATAGCTCGACATTCCGTCACCACCCATGTTAAATCCTTCGAAAGGTGATTCGGCATTTATATTATAATGACCTAAATAAGAGAATAATGCTCTACCCATTAATATGAGTTTATTGTTTGTTGTAAGTGGAGTGAATGTTTTGCCTGTAAATGTCCATTTATGATACTCTACCCACTTATATCTTTCCTGAGCAGTCATGTTTGGGTCAGCATAATTCTTTCCGTTGATGGCAGAATAAGGTGGAGTTATTTTCAATCCCAATGAAAAGAGCGATCCGGTACGTGTGAAGGTTGGATTATCAATAGAGCTTCTGCTTAATGTAAGATTTAAACTCAAGTTATTGAAGTTACCACCCGTCATAGGGAAATAGCCAGCGTACCAATTATTCAATAAATACAACTGGTACGATAATTCACCATAGAATTGGAAGTAATCGTCCGGCCAATTTAATCTTTTTCCATAACCTAATGAAGCACCAATGGTACGCAAGTATCTCTCAGGGTCAATTTCGCTCTGATAAGTACTGTTACTAGTACCATACATAGAGCTATAATAGCTGTTGTAATTTGATGAATAACGTGAGCTAACTGCAGATTGAGTTGAATAATAAACTGATGCTGACAGCGAGTTTGGACGCTTGCCGCCCAACCAAGGTTCTAAAAATGATAAACTAAACGAAGTGTATGATTGGCCATTTGTTTTGGCATTCAATGAGAAAGTTTGTCCTTCACCTTGTGGTACAATTCGATAAGTTTCTGGCTTGAATAGGTTTTGGATAGCAAAGTTACTGAATTTTAAGCCAATACTACCAACAACTCCTGTTGAACCGTAACCCGCCGAGAATTCTACTTGGTCACTACCTTTTGTCTCAAGCTCGTAAGTAATATCCACAGTTCCATTTTCAACATTAGGCTGAATGTCTGGGCGAAGTTTTTCTTGGTCAAAGTGTCCCATTTGAGCTAATTCACGCAAAGTACGCATTACAGCTTCCTGACTGTATAATTGACCTGGTTTTGTACGGATTTCACGGCGAACTACATTTTCATAAACTCGTGTGTTGCCACTAATTCCAATTTCATTAATAGTTGCAGGCTTGCCTTCATAAATACGCATCTCAAAATCAATAGAATCCTTATCTATCTGAACTTCTACTGGTTCTATTTGGAAGAATAGATATCCTCTGTCTTTATAGAGTTTGCTTACTGCCTGATTTTCATCTGTTTCCAATCTCTCCATTAGGAGTTTGTGATTGTAAATGTCCCCTTTTTTAATCCCCAATACATTATTCAAAAAATTATATGGGTAAATGGTGTTCCCAATCCATTTGATATTACGGTAGTAGTACTTTTTTCCTTCATCTACAGTAATGTGTACGTTGACATACTTGTCGTCGTAACGAGTCACACTGTCCGAAACAATATATGCATCGCGGTAGCCAATTTCGTTGTATTTATCTATCAATGCAATTTTATCTTTTTCATATTCCTCTTTCACAAACTTTTTAGTGCGGAAAAAGTTACGCCAGTTATGGTCGTTTGTCTTTTTCATTACCTTGTTTATTTTGTTGTGACTCAGTGCTGTATTGCCGGTGTAAACTAGTTCGTGAATTTTTGTTTTTAGTTTTTTATCTACTTCAATGTCTACAATTACATATCCTGCTTTGTTTGGATCGTTCCGTTGGAAAACATTAACAGCTACGTTCAGGTAACCTTTTTCTTCCATGAATTTCTCAATAACTTTCTTTGCTCTGTCTGAGATGTTTGGTGTTATTTGGTTGCCTTTAACAATGCCTACTTTTACTTCCAAATCTTCCTTCTCAGATTTTTTAAGACCAGTGAAGTTGATTTCAGATACACGTGGACGCTCTTTTAATGCAATATTCAACCAAACTTTACCATCTTTTATCTTAGTGGCCAGAATTTTTACATCGGCAAATAATCCTTGTTTCCAAAATCGTTTTATCGCGTTTGTAATAGCATCGCCTGGTACATTAATTTTGTCGCCAACTGCTAAACCGGAGAATCCAATCAACACGAAGTCTTCGTAATTGCTTGCTCCGGTTACTTTTATTTCCGCAATTTCATATTTAGGAGTAGAATTTGAGTATTCGATAACCGGTAACTGAGTTGTGTCTTTGTCTATAGCCTTTTGTGCTACAATGAATTGACTAAAAATAAATAGTAACAGGAATGAGAAAAGCGTTTTGTATTGCATAAGTTATTTGGAGTGTCGAGATAAAACAGAATTGGAGTTGTTATTTGCCAAAACGACGTTCTCGTTGTTGAAATTCGTAAATTGCTTGATATAAATTTTCTTTTCTGAATGCGGGCCA
>Ga0302215_10002285_pt1 | contig 13260 bp, 18 predicted proteins | sample II_Fen_N3_1_FD_194580 | JGI IMG/M metagenome (GOLD analysis project Ga0302215, IMG submission 194580) | Peat permafrost microbial communities from Stordalen Mire near Abisko, Sweden - II_Fen_N3_1 | ecosystem: Environmental > Terrestrial > Soil > Wetlands > Permafrost | place: Sweden: Abisko... | reverse complement strand
GTTGATTTTGATATTTTATATCAAAGATATGTTACAAAAAAATGGTGGAACGAAACAATGACTAGAGATGTTTGTAAGGACTGGGCCAGGGAACAGATCAATCTTTTAATTCGCCATCAAAACAGTAGTTTTAAAATAAAAGCTTTAGATAGTTCTGATAACAAATATTTAGATCTTAATTTTCCACCAGTATTATAAAGTTGTTCTGATTTGTCTTATTATCTGAGTAAGTTTCCAAAATAGCACTTTCCGTGCTATTTTTGATTTCTAAACATTAAAATTAATTTATGACCGACAAAGTAGTAAAAATATTGCATTTAAGTTCACGTTGGAAACTAGCAGTCAAAACAACTCCTTTAGTAATTTTTATTATATTATTAAAATTATTAATCCATTATTTGGGGTATGAATTTTTAACACTTAATGCTCTTTTTACAGCCATAATTTCTGCCAACATATTTTTAATTGGTTTTCTAATATCAGGAGTTTTGGCTGATTACAAAGAAAGTGAAAAAATACCTAGTGATATAGCCTCAAGTATTGCCACCATGGCTGATGAGGGACTTATAATTATTAAAAATAAAAATAGTGTTGAAGCTAAAAATTATTTACACCATTTAAAGAACTTTAACGAATCTTTAATAGACTGGTTCTACAAAAAAGAAAAAACGGAAAATATAATGAAGCAACTTAAAGATTTTAATGATTATTTTTTAGCTTTTGAAAATCAAACTCAAGCTAATTTTATTGCTCGCTTAAAACAGGAACAGAGTTTATTAAGAAAAATTGTTAATCGAGTTCACACCATAAGAGAAACCTCTTTTTGTGGCACTGGTTATGCAATTACTGAGATCATAACTTTTTTTCTGACCCTAGGCATGATATTTATAAAGATTGAACCATTTTATGAAAGTATCTTTTTCATTTCTTTTGTTAGTTTTATCCTTATTTATATGATTTTCTTTATTAAAGATTTGGATAATCCGTTTGGTTATTCTAAAGAAGATAGTTTAGTTGAAGAAGTTTCTTTAAAACCAGTTTTAGATAGTCAAAAAAGACTTGAAGAGTATTGCAAAAGTATTGTTTAAAAGCTTTAATTTTATTTGTATCTTCCGACCATTGACAAAATAGCACATTTAGTGCTATTTTTGTTTTATAAGTAGTAATATTAATAATTTAAAATTAGGAGGGATATCAATGACACAGGGGGTAATTTCAATTTTATTAGGCAATAAGGTGGTTATGAAACTAATTGCTGGCTGCAATGGTTATAACGCCAAAAATATTTCCAAGATAATACAAAAAGAATGGCCCGTGAGCCCAGAAAAGGCTTATGAACTTGCCATTTTAAATGAATTTGGCAGTAAACGGGATTTAGTAGTAATGGATGACGAGCGAGAAGTTTTTAGAGGCTATGGTGATTTAGATTCTCGCTACCGTGAAACATTTGCCAATCCCAAATTCAATCCCAGATGGGAAATGGGAATTAGTGAAAATCTCGAAATAATTGAGGTTTAATGAATAATTTATAAATAGGGGGGTTACTGCAAAAGTAACCCTTTTTTATTTGGGCTAACTCTTAATAAATTCTTAATATTAAACCTTTATTATTATATTATAAATAATTAAATAAAAATTATATGAACAAAATTAATTCAATGGATTGGCTAGTTATAATCTTAGTTATTATTGGAGGTTTAAATTGGGGACTAATTGGTTTTTTTAACTTTGATTTAGTAGCCGCTATATTTGGCACCATGTCAGCGCTATCAAGAATTATCTATGCTTTAGTTGGCTTATCCGCTGTGTATCTAACTTACACATCGTCAAAACTTATGAGCTAATAAATTTTAGTTAGTTAAATCTAAAAATATGGAAAATATACTAAAAAGGGAATTTAAAATTGAACGCATTTTCAATGCTCCACCAGGAATATTATGGAAAATGTGGACCGAGCCAGAACTGGTAATGAAGTGGTGGGGACCAGAACAATTTACTTCACCTGTAGTTAAGATTGATTTACGCGTCGGAGGCAAATATCTTTACTGTATGCGGGGATCGTCTAGCCCTGGTCAACCAATCAAAGATTTTTGGAGCGGGGGAGTATATAAAGAAATTATTCCCCAAGAAAAAATAGTTTGTACTGATAGTTTCACTGATGAAAAAGGAAATATTGTCGAACCAGTTGTGTACGGAATGCCAGCCGCTTTTCCCAGGGAAGGTCTGGTGACGTTTACCTTTGAAGCTATAGGTGATAACCAAACAAAAGTTACTATTTTATATGCCACCGAATCAGAGGCTGTTCTTGAAGCCATGCTAAAAGTCCAAATGAAAGAAGGTTGGGAAAATTCCCTGGAAAAATTAGCTAAAAATTTAAAATAAACAAATTATAATTTAAGTCATTATATTTTGACTTTTTGTTAAATTTATGAAAATATATATGATATATGACAACTAAAAATGATAATTTGTTTAAGATTTTTTCTCAGAATGAAAATCAAATCGCTGAGCTTTATTCTATTTACGCTTTAACTTTTCCAAATCAAAAACGAATGTGGGAAGGTTTATCTAAAGCTGAAATAAAACATGCTTTAATTTTAAAGGTGCTTGATGATAAATATGGTAATGAAAATAAACTATATTCAGTTATCGACGAAGGTTACAATATTTTGAAGTATGTCAGTGATTTCATAAATAAGCATATTATCGAAGCCCAAACTAAAAGTATTACGTCTCAAGACGCTATCGCCACAGCGATGAGCTTAGAGCAATCGATGATTGAGAAGAAATGTTTTGATATTTTTTCTTCCAAAGAAGAAGAGATTATCGCTGCTTTTGAAAAATTAAATAAAGAAACGGAAACCCATTTTAAACTACTTAAGCCTCACTTAGATTTATAGTTAAATAGTTGTTATAGGCATTTAGTGTTATTATTAAAGCTTAATAACCTTACTATAAATTTAAAAATATGAATCCTAAAAAAAATAATTTTAAATCGATTTTTGTTGGTATCTTCTTTACAGTTATAATTATTTTAAGTGGGTTGTATTTTTGGTCAAATAACAAGGCTCCTCAAATAATACCTGAGAATAAAAATCAAACGACGGTTGTTGATTTATCAACTACCACGGTAGCCACCGTTACACCAATAGTCCAAAAAGAAGAGATAAAAGAAAAACCCCTAGAGCCTGAGGCTTTTTCTTATTCAATCGCTGGTCTTCCAGTTACTGTTACAAAAAGTACTGAAGTTTTTGGTTATACCGCCAGCAAACTAGAATCCATGGCTGAAGATTGCCAGACCGCCCAAGAAACTAATTATTTTAGTAACTTAGTCGCTAAATTTAAAAATACTAATAAAATTGTTTATAGTTTTAAATATAAAGGAGACGGTCAAGCTGATGACACTTTCCTGGTCACCATTTTACCTAATAAAGCCGGCTATTTTTCTATCGATCAGTTTAAAATGGGTTTTAATTTATGCGAAGCTGGAGGCTTAGCTTATCCAGAGATGTTAAATAAAAATTGGCTTCTTTTTGTTAGTTCCTGTGGTTCTGGTTTCGAAGATGGTTCAGACAAGGTTCATGGCTGTGAAGAAATACAAAAAATTGTTGAACCAAGTTTAAAATTAAACTAAATAAAAATGAGCCTAAAAGGCTCATTTTTTTATAAAGAATAATAAGATATTTATAACACCTTTTGTCCTTTAATTAATCGAATTAAAATCATAATAATCGCTATAACCAAAAGAACATGAATGAAACCGCCGATGGTGTAAGCAGTAACAACCCCAAGGAGCCAAAGAATAATTAGAATGACAGCAATTGTTGTTAACATAAATTTAATTGGTTAAAGTGAACGCATTAATTTAATGCTCTTAGTTATATTATAGCACAAACCATACTAAATTGTGCTTTTTTATTCATTAAAATTTTAATTAGTCACCGAATTACCTATTTTGTAATTACTAAAAAAAGCATCGGGGATATCTTCAACATTTTTATTCCAGTTTGCCCCATAATATTTATTGGCGATAGCTGGCGTAATCATTAAGCGAAGTGTTCCGTTATGATCAACGGCATAAACCCTGGAATCAGTTTGAATTTTTACTAGTTTAATACCAGGGCGATAAGTTACATTACCACCTAACATAATTTTACTCATGTTTTCTAAAGTAATTGTTTTAACTGTAGAAAAATCCTGATACCAACTATTATAAGTTTGAGCGTTAGGGAAGACATAACGCTTACCATCAGCCCCACAATAATAAACAGATGAAATTAAAGGAGTTCTAATTAGTGAACCTATCTCACAATAAGTAGTTACACCGGTATTTACCACCAAAGCCTTATCGAAATTAATCGTTGGGCTAGCGGCTTGGACTCCGGCTACACTATATGTATAAATTTTTAAAGCCTCATTTAAATACTGATAAGGATCAATTGCCGTGTCATCGGCCAAACGAATCTCAAAATGAAGATGTGAGCCCGTGGCTTCAGCGTTACCAGAGTCGCCAACCCAAGCAATCAGTTGGCCTTGAGTAACTTGCACCCCTTGGCTAATTCCTGGAGCATAAGCATATTGAGGGCCACCTAAGCCATCGTCAGTTCCTGGTGTATCATTATTAATATGAAGATATTCATATTTATAACCATCATCACCAGCGATAGTAATCATAAAACCATAGCTTGGTTCAATCATATCCGCCGAAACAATTCGACCGCCTCGAGCCGCTACAATTGGAGTCATTTTGGACGCCATTAAATCATTACCTTCATGAAGACGTCCACCACTGCGACCGTCACCAAAATCATCACTAAAATTAGCCACGCCTTGTACGGGAAAAATAATACTGGGTGGTCCCGAAATTACAACCGTCGGAAATTCATAGTGACCATAATCAAAAAAAGTTTGGGCACTTGTTAAAGTTGGTACAAAAAAAGTGGCAGCAATTAAAGCACCCGAAATAATGTGATTTTTCATAATTGTTTAAATTTATCGATTGGGTGCTTAGTATAGCCTTTTTTCGACATAATAGCCATATTTATGATTTTAGATTTTATAAATAAGTTGACTATAGTGGTATAATATAAGTAGGTTTCATTCCTAATCTAAAGTAATTAATCTATGAAAAAAATAAATATAACCCACAATAGTCTGCTTATTCTGGTTTTTTGTTTTTCTATTATTTTTATCTTTGGCTTTTTAGAGCCAGCCAGCGCCGTAACTAATAATACGGTTAGTGAACCCATTCAAAATGCTAAAACCAGGGTAAGTAAAAAACCATTTGGCCTAAAAGTTTCGCCAGGACATTCACCGGTCAGTCCAGAAAAATTTAGTGGTTATCACACTGGCACTGATTTTGAAGTTACGGCCGCTGAACAAAATCAAGAGGTTCCAATTTGTGCAATTTGTACGGGTAACTTAATGTTAAAAAAAATGGCCACTGGTTATGGCGGGGTAATCGTTCAAAGCTGTAACTTATCTGGACAAAACGTAACTGTAATATATGGTCACTTAAAACTATCTAGCGTCACAGCCAAAGTTGGCGATAAACTAACAGCTGGTGTTAAAATTGGTATTCTAGGCCAAGCCTACAGTAAAGATACGGGCGGAGAAAGAAAACATCTTCACTTGGGCATTCATAAAGGTAACTCGATAAACATTCTTGGTTACGTACCAAATAAAACCGCTCTAAAAGATTGGTTAGATGTTCTCCAGTTCCTAAAGTAAACTATTATGACTCTATTTCAAAAACATAAATTATTGTGGCTCAAAAAAAGCTTTGTTATAAGTGTGGTTTTTGGCTTTATTTTTTTGCTCACCAGTCTAGTTGTGAATAATTATGCTCAAATTTATGCGGCTAATCATATCAATAATTCGGAAAGTGATATTTTACTAGACAATTTACCAATCGTGGATGTTCATTTAATTTATTCTGAGGGAGCGATTCTATTTATTATTATTCTCCTGATTATTTTATTAAATGAACCAAAATATATCCCCTTTATTCTTAAAAGTTTAGCTATTTTTATTGTAGTTCGTTCATTTTTTATGATTTTAACTCATTTAGCTCCGCCGATATCCCAAATATATATTAACCCCACAGATTACATTCAAAGACTTAGTCATGGTGATGATTTATTTTTTTCTGGTCACACTGGCTTGCCGTTTCTAATGGCTATAATCTTTTGGTATCAGAAAAATCTTAGATACTTATTCTTAGTCTGTACTTTAATCGGTGGTACCGCTGTTATTTTAGGTCATCTGCATTATTCAATTGATGTTTTTTCCGCTTTATTCATTTCTTTTGGGATATTTCATATCTCAAAATTTTTATTCTTCAAAGATTATAAACTTATTAATTAAGGGCGTCTTTTGTTTTAAAAATTCCTTATTTGCGCTATAATATAAGGTACTAAATTAAATAAAATTTAATTAATTAATATATGCTTCAAGTATTTTTTGCTTTAATGGCTGGAATACTTACAATCGCCGCCCCCTGTATCTTGTTGCCCTTACCAATTATTTTAGGTAGTTCAGTTGGACAAAAAAATAAAACAAGACCATTGTTTTTAGTTTTTGGTTTTGTACTTAGCTTTTCAATAATTGCCTTACTGATTAATTTTTTAGTAACAACTTTTAATTTAAATCCTAATATTTTACGTATCAGTGCGGTTATTTTACTCACGCTATTTGCCATTTTTATGATTTGGCCAACTCCATTTGAATTATTTATGACTAGCTGGAGTAAATTAATCGGTATTGCCAGCAAAGCTGGGCAGTCAGCCGGACAAGGAAATTTTGGTGGTTTTATCTTAGGTCTGATTATTGGAATTGTCTGGGCCCCTTGTGCTGGACCAATATTGGGTTCGATCTTAACTTTAATTGCTTTACAGAAAAATTTTGCGATGGCTAGTGTGCTACTAATTGCTTATGCGATTGGAGCTGGTTTACCAATGCTAATTATTGCTTATAGCGGACAAGCTTTAACAACTAAAATTAAAAGTATAGCCAAATACTCAAAACGAATTCAACAAGTGTTTGGTATAGTTTTAATTTTTTTAGCTGGAGCCATATATTTTCAATATGATACTGTTATTGAATCCAAGCTGCTCACTGCCTTGCCAAGTTTCGGAACTAATATCGAAAATAATCTAATTAATAATTTTAGTACTAACAGTAAGTCCAATACAAACTTAGCAGCCCCAGAATTTGTGGGTATTAGTAACTGGTTAAATTCAGAACCGCTTACTATAAAAGAATTGCGTGGCAAAGTTGTCTTAATAGATTTTTGGACCTACTCCTGCATCAATTGTGTTCGAACCTTGCCTTACGTGACTAAATGGTATGATCAGTATAAAGACAAAGGTTTAGTAATTATCGGCGTGCACGCCCCCGAATTTGCCTTTGAGAAAGACACTAATAATGTAAAGATGGCAATCGCTCAGTATAAAATTAAGTACCCAGTAGCTCAAGATAATAATTTAAGGACTTGGAGTGCTTATAACAATGAGTATTGGCCCGCCGAATATTTAATCGATCAAACGGGAAAGATTGTTTACACCCATTTCGGTGAAGGGGAATATGATGTCACCGAAAATATGATTCGTCAGCTACTTAGTGTAAATGGCAATGTCGCGGTTAACAATGGACCAGATTTAAGTCAAATTGGATCACCGGAAATGTATTTTGGCACTAACCGTGAAGCTTATTTATCACCTCAACAACAAGCATCGCTTGTTCCAGCCGATTATAAAATGCCAACCGATTTAGCTTTAAATAATTTTGCTATTGAGGGCAACTGGCAATTTCTACCCGACAAGGCCACTTTAATAAGTGGTGATGGTAAAATTAAGCTACATTTTTCAGCTGGAAAATTATTTATGGTGGCACAAAGTCTTTATCAACCAATAACCCTAAAAATTACCGTCGACGGTAAACCGCAACCCGATGTCACTGTCTATCAATCCCAACTTTACACTTTATTTAATTCTAATAACTATACCGACCATGTAATTGAAATAACTATCCCAAATCCGGGTTTAGATGCTTTTACTTTTACTTTTGGTTGAAATTTAATAATATGACTCTTAATAAATTAAGCCCTAAAGAAGAGAGAGTAATAATTAACAAGGGAACTGAAGCTCCATTTAGCGGTGAGTACGTAAATAATACCGAAACCGGAGTTTATGTGTGTCGACAATGCGGTGCACCACTTTATAATTCCCAAGATAAATTCGTCTCTGATTGTGGTTGGCCCAGTTTTGATAATGAAATAAAAGGAGCTGTAAATAAAACACTAGATGCTGATGGTCTGAGAACGGAAATTACTTGTGCTTATTGCGGTGGTCATCTAGGGCATGTATTTACGGGCGAACACTTAACTGATAAAAATATTCGTTACTGCGTCAACTCAATTTCGATGAAATTTATTCCGGGAAATTAATTATATGATTAAAAAAATAATTTTAGCTGGTGGTTGTTTTTGGGGAATGCAAGAATTAATTCGTAAACAAACAGGTGTAATAAACACAAGCGTTGGATACACCGGCGGTTTAAATAAAAACCCTTCTTACGAAAATCATCCTGGACATGCTGAAGCTGTGGCCATAGATTATGATACCAATAAAACTTCTTATAAAAATTTGCTAGATTTCTTTTTCCAAATTCATGATCCCAGCACTCTAAATCAACAGGGAAATGATCGAGGCGAATCTTATCGTTCGGCTATTTTTTATGGTAATGAGGAGGAAAAAGAAGAAGCCAAAAATTTTATTGAGCTTGTAAACCAATCTAAACGCTGGAAGAACCCAGTCGTTACCACACTAGAACCATTAGGAGTATTTTATCCAGCTGAAGATTACCACCAGGATTACTTACAAAAAAATCCGACTGGGTATACCTGTCATTTTATTAGATTCGGTAGCTATTTATCATAGTTGCCTTATTTTAAAATTTTGGTATACTATAAATCTATAACTTTTCCTACTTGTAGGATTATTAAAAACATATGAAAAATTTTGGTAAATTTTTTGGATCAACAACTATTGGTAAAAAAGGACAAGTTGTCATTCCTATGGAAACACGAAAAGCGATGTCCTGGGCTGAAGGCGACAAACTGCTAGTTTTTGGTTTAGAAAATGGCATGGTGGTTATTACTAAATTAGATCAAGTTCAAGAGTTTGCTGATCATTTAGAAAAAAAGATGAATACCGTTAAACAATATATTAAAAAAGCAATTTAACTAGATATGGAAAATCAAAACAACAACTTAGAAAAAGAAATCCCAGCTAAACCAGCTAGTTTTTTCGCTAAACTAAATATCACCCCTAATAAAATTAAAGAGGGTGGCATTGTGTTATTAATTATCGGTTTATTTATTGGGGCTTACTATTTTTATGAAATCAGTAAGAGTGTTTATAGTGATAAAGCAGAAATTTTTGCACCGCTGATAATCCTTAGCCCTGACCAACCAAGTGTGTTACAAAAAATCTTAGTTAAAAATGGCGATAAAGTTTTAGCGAATCAACCGGTAGCCAAATTAGAGCAGGGAGGCTTTGTCTTAGCTAAACAAGACGGGGTTGTGGTTAGTGTTAACAATCAAGTAGGTAAAATGTTCTCACCTGGCGAACCAGTTGTTACCACTATTAACCCTAATGATTTAAAATTAATTATTCACGTAGCTGAGAATAAAGGTTTAAACCTGATTAATGTTGGTCAAAAGGTCATGTTTACGGTGGATGCTTTTGATTCTAAACAATTTACCGGAACCGTGGAAGAAATTTCACAAACCTCAGACCAATCATCAGTTGTATTTTCCATTTCCGATAAACGTGATGAAAAGAATTTTTCGATTAAAGTTAAATATGATAATTACCCAGAGTTACTTAACGGCATGTCAGCTAAAGCTTGGATTTATAAGTAATTATGTCAGAGAAAAAAGAACAAACTTATAAATGGATGATTTTGGTCACGGTTATTGTTGGCACCTTTTTAGGTCGGCTTGATCAAACTATCGTTAACTTAGCGCTACCAAAAATAATTCAAGATTTTGGTATCACCGTTTCTTCGGCTGGCTGGATTGCTACCGCTTATATTTTAGCGAATGCGATTTTTGTACCGATTTGGGGAAAACTAGGCGACACAATTGGCCGAAAAAAAGTTTATATTTTAGGATTTTTAATCTTTATTTTTGGATCAGTCCTAGCTGGATTATCTTGGAATTTAAGTTCCATGATTGTTTTCAGAGTGATTCAGGCAATTGCTGGTTCAGCTGATTACCCAACGGCCATGGCAATTATTGCCGTGACCTTTCCTGCCGGTAAACAGAGGACTCAGGCTCTAGGTTTGTGGTCGTCTTCATTTGCCGCCGCCGCTGTTTTTGGCCCTTTATTAGGCGGGCCGTTAATTGATAACTTTAGTTGGCGTTCGGTTTTTTTAATAAATTTACCAGTCGGTGTCATTGGTTTAATCATGGCTTTAATTTATATTAAAGAATCCGTGTCTGATAAAAAATCCGTAATTTTTGATTGGTGGGGCGCGATTACTTTAGGTATTTCACTCTCAGCTTTAGTGCTGGTTTTAGATCGCGGTTTAGATTGGGGTTGGTTTTCACTAAATAGTATTATTGCTTATTTAGTGATGATTATTTCCTTTATGATTTTTCAGCGAATTGAAAAAAATATATCCGAACCAATTATTGATTTTAAATTTTTCAAGATGCCGACTTTTGTTAACACCTTGGTAAATAACTTTGTGGTTTTCATGGGAATGATGGGTGGCATCTTTTTGATTCCAATTTTCGCTTCAACTTACTTAGGCTTAAATGCCACGGAAACTGGCTTATTATTCATGCCGATGGCCTTTATGATGATGATTTCCTCGCCTTTAGGTGGGCATTTTGCCGGCAAAGTTCAACCCCGATATATTATTGCCATTAGTACCGTTATTGCCGCCATTGGTTTATATATGTTTTCCTGGCTTGATCCAAAATCAACTGTTTGGGATATTATGATACCCCTTAGTGTTATGGCGGGTGGTCTCGGTTTTGGAATGGCTCAAAGAACTAGTTTGATTGCCTCGATTGTACCAGAAAATGAAGTCGGTATTGCCTCTTCAGTTTTAGCGTTAGTTAGAAACATTGCTGGAGCTTTTGGAATTGCTTTGTTCGGTACCATTTTAACCAATTCAACTGAAGGTAATATTTTTAATCTGATGCATAACAGTGTCTTACGAACAACTGACCCAATCATATCTAGTCAATTCGTCTCTTTAATTATTTTAAAGGCTCAAGTCTTAGCTTACTCGACCGTATTCCAAATCTCCGCCTTAATTGTTTTAATTGGGGCCGGCTTAGCTTTATTTATTAAAGTAGAACACAAAAAAGATGCAAAAGAAATTATTTTTATAGATTAAAATAGAATAAAAAAAGCTATTATAGCTTAAATGTGTTATAATTTTATTATCTATAATTAAATTTTAAATTTATGAAAAAAGAAGAAAAGAAAGATGGCTCAGGAACTAAAGCGGTTGCGCTCGGAGCTAGTTTAGCTAGCTTAGCCGCTACGGCTTATTTTTTTCTTGGTCCAGAGGGAAAGAAGAATCAAAAATATGCTAAGAGTTGGGCAATTAAAATGAAAGGTGATGTCGTTGAAAAATTAGAAAAAGCTCGCCAAATTACTCAACCAGCTTATCATGAAATCATTGATTCAGTGGCGGCTAAAAATGAAAAAATAATGAAAGCTAGTACTAAAGAAATAAAAGAATTGGCTAGTGAACTAAAAAAACATTGGCAAGTTATTAGCAACACAGCCACCGCCCCTATTATTAAAAAGAAAGTAGTTACTAAAAAAATAGTAGTTACTAAAAAACCAAGCAAGACTAAAAAATAAAATTTCCTTATTAATATTATCTCCTGTAATTTATGAATTATCGAAAACATCAGCCAGAGCGAATGTGGCTTCATTTACTGACCGTACCTTTTATCTGGTTACCTTTACCCTTTCTCTTAGTTCTTGATCTAACCTGTGTCTTGTACCAATTTGTATGTTTTCCAATTTATAAAATTAATCGAGTTAAACGTTCGACTTACATCTTAGTTTTTGATCGCAACAAATTAGAATACTTAAATGGAATTGAAAAAGTTTGTTGCATGTACTGTGGTTACGCTAATGGTGTCTTTTTATACTTAAAGGAGATTGCTGGCTTAACTGAGAAATATTGGTGTGGCGTCATGCATGAAGCTAAGCCAGGATTTAAACCTCAAGAAGATCAAATTAAACAAGATTTTGCTAAGTTTAATGATAAAGAAGATTTTGAAAAAAAATATAATAAAAAAGCTATCTAATAGATAGCTTTTTTCTTTAAAACAAAATTAATTAAGCCTATCTTTATTGGTCTTTATGTGCTAGGGTTAAGCCATGAAAATAGCTTTTATCCATCAAGATAAGAAGATGAAGACCGGGGCGGGGTACATAAATGGTTTAATTTCCGATAAATTAACTGAATATGGCGTCGAAATGATTCATTTTTATCCAAAAGTACGCCTAGTCGATGCTCCAAATCACATGAGGGGACTTAATAACATTTTATTTTTCTTTAGTCTTCTAGAATATCGAAATAAAGTTTTAAGTTGTGACATTATTCAAGGAACAACTTATACACCAATTGCTTTTTTATCTTTCCCAACACCAATTGTGTCTCATTTTGGCTCAACCACTTATGGCTTTATTGAGTCAACTCCAACGATTAACCAAATTGAACCAAATTTAAAAAAGATTTGGTATGAATTAAAAAAAGCTGAAATTATTTCCGAATTAAATCTTAAAACTCAACGTCCCTTACATGATATTATGGACATTGAAAATTTAGTTGCTAAGCAAGCGACCGCTATTATCGCTACCTCAAAAATAGTAAAGCAAGACTTAGAAGCTAATGGTATTGAATCAAACAAAATTCATGTCGTTCACAACGCAATTGAAGATTTTTGGTTTGAAAATAATGAAACAACCATTGCGCCACCAGAATTAGTATATTTAGGAAGAATTGGGCAAGATGTTTTTACTTTAAAATTAAAAGGCTTAGATCGTTTAATTTTTGCTTACCGCGCTTTTAATCAAATACCAAAGCTAAGCATGATTATGACTGCGAATAAAAAATTAGCTCCTTGGTTAAATTCTACAATTAATAATCATGCTGTTTATACGAATTTATACAAACTGGATATCAAAGAAAAACTACAAAATCGTCGCGGTAGTATTT
>Ga0302215_10002284_pt1 | contig 13261 bp, 9 predicted proteins | sample II_Fen_N3_1_FD_194580 | JGI IMG/M metagenome (GOLD analysis project Ga0302215, IMG submission 194580) | Peat permafrost microbial communities from Stordalen Mire near Abisko, Sweden - II_Fen_N3_1 | ecosystem: Environmental > Terrestrial > Soil > Wetlands > Permafrost | place: Sweden: Abisko... | reverse complement strand
CCCATCCAATTTTGTTCCATAATTGCTGAGTTTAAAGGTTCATTATAATATTAAGGAGCTTTCAGATCTTTATTCTTCCTTCTGCTAAAAAACAATTTTATACGGATAAGGTTCAACCTCCATATCCCATTCAGGAAATGGATTAGAACTTTCAGGAGATTATATAGTCTTTCTATTTTTATTCATAAAAAAAGGAAGCTCATTTCTGAACTTCCTTTTTTCGTAGCGGGAACGAGAATTGAACTCGTGACCTCCGGGTTATGAATCCGACGCTCTAACCAACTGAGCTACCCCGCCATTCTTTTAAAGCGGTGCAAAGATAGGCTTTTTAGAGCATTTGACAAATTTTTAAACAGAAAAAAGCAGGTTTCTACAAATTATTCCAATTTTACCTGAGCTATTTAGCTGATTATAAAAATCATAATTCGATTAAAATTTAGGATTCATTCCCAGATTATACATTACAAATGACCAGATATCGGTTTGAGCTTCGATCACCTTACCGATTGGTTTACCCGCACCATGACCAGCCTTGGTGTCAATGCGTATCAACGTAGGGTTTAAACCATCATTCACTGCCTGCAAGGTGGCTGCAAATTTAAAGGAATGAGCCGGTACAACCCGGTCATCATGATCGCCCGTCATAACCATCGTTGCCGGATATTTCACTCCGGGTTTCACATTATGTAATGGAGAATACCCTTTGAGGTATTCAAACATTTCTTTGCTTTCCTGACTGTTTCCATAATCACTTGTCCACGACCAGCCTATAGTAAACTGATTGTAACGCAACATATCGAGTACACCTACCTCAGGGATAGCCACAGCATACAAATCGGGACGTTGGGTCATACATGCACCGACCAGCAAGCCTCCGTTAGAACCGCCGTCTATGGCCAGTTTCTTAGAGGATGTATATCCGTTTGAAATCAGGTATTGTGCTGCTGCAATAAAGTCGTCAAACACATTTTGTTTCTGCATTTTGGTACCTGCCAGATGCCATGCTTCACCATACTCACCACCACCACGGATATTGGCAACCACATAAATTCCACCATTTTCAAGAAAAGGTATCCGAGCCACACTGAAAGTAGGATTGAGACTGATATTGAAACCGCCATACCCGTAGAGCATCAAAGGGTTCATGCCATCCTTTTTCATTCCTTTTTTATACATGATGGACATAGGTACTTTTGTTCCATCTTTACTGGTAAAGAATACCTGTTCACTTATATAATCCCCGGAGTTAAAAGATACTTCAGTCTTACGAAAGACTTCCGAAGTGTTTTTAGCAGCATCGAACCTGAAAATGGTTGGCGGGAAAGTGTAGGAATTAAATATATAGAATGCTTCATCTTCATCTTTGTTGCCTGAAAAACCGCTTAATGTACCCAAGGTAGGCAATAGTACTTCATAAAGCTTTTTACCGGTCAGATCAAAGCCGTATGCATGGTGAGTGGCATCTTTCATATACTCTGCCAATACCTTATTACCGATAACTGTGATTCTTTCGAGAACATTTTCAGACTCAGGGATGATTTCCTTCCAGTTTTCACGGGAATGGTTTGAAGGGTCAACTTCCATTAAACGTTGTTTCGGAGCTTTCCAGTTTGTAAGAATATAGATTTTACCATCTACATGGTCCACAATAGAATAATCGTTGTCAAATCCGGGAGCCAACAATTCAAACTTAGAATCTGGAGCTGTTAAATCTTTCATCAACAATTCATTTCCTGTAGTCGTTTCTGTTTCCGTTATAAAAAGATATTTTTCATCATCCGTAACAATCGGATAGCATTCCCTGAGGGGATATTTTTTATTTTCATAAATTAATTTGTCCTGGCTTTGTAATTGACCCACTGTATGATAATATACTTTTTCGTATTCATTCTTATTTGAATATTCTTTTCCGGGTTCAGGGGTATCATATGCACTATAATAGAATCCATTTCCCTGCCAGAAAATCTCTGAAGACTTTGACCATTTGATGTGGTCGGTTAAAACCTGTCGTGTTGCAACATCCATGATAAAAATTTCGTTCCAGTCGGAACCGCTTCTTGCAATTGAATATCCCAGATATTTACCATCTTTCGAGAAAGCTTGAGCATGCAATGCTACAGTTCCATCAGTGGAGAAAGTATTTGGATCGAGCAAGACTTCAGGTTCGGAGGTTAAAGTTGACTGACGATACAACACACTTTGATTTTGCAAGCCATTGTTTTTAAAGTAAAAATACTGTCCGTTCTTTTTAAAAGGACAGCCATATTTAGGATAATTCATCAAGGCAGTCAACCTTTTCCTTAAATCATTCCTAAAAGTGATTTGCCCTAAATAATTGTAGGTAACTTTATTCTGAGCTTTCACCCAGGAAGATGTAGCAAAAGAGGTGTCATTTTCCAGCCAGCGATATGGTTCAGGTACTTTAACCCCAAAATAGGTGTCTGCCACATTCTCTTTTGCAGTTGCAGGATAAACGATTTGTGAGTTTAATTGATTTACTGATAATAAAGCCATGCTGAAAATTAAAGGAATAAAACGATTCATATTCATGTGGTATTTTCTAAATAGTATATACTAAGATTATGTTATTAAATGACAGGTTTTAGATCAAATTCTTTAGCAATGTTGAGCATGTAAGCATATGCGGCATCGTGTTCATTCGGAATAATTCCATCCATAATGGCATCTTTAATACGTGTTTTTATTTCACCTACAATTGCTGATGCCGGCAAATTAAAAGTATCCATAATTTCTTTTCCACTGATTGGAGGTTGAAAATTCCGGACACGGTCTTTTTCCTCTATCTCTTTCAACTTTTGACGTACCAACTGAAAATTGGCATGGAATCTTTTTACTTTTTCAGCATTTTTGGAAGTTATATCTGCTTCACAAAGCAACATCAAGTCATCGATATCATCACCCGCCTCAAATAATAACCTCCGGATAGCCGAATCGGTGATCTCTTCTTCACTCAGAACAATGGGACGCATATGAAGGGTAACCATTTTCTGGACATATTTCATTTTTTCATTGGTGGGTAGTTTCATTCTACGGAAAATATCCGGAATGATTTTTTCACCTATAAAATTGTGATTGTGAAATGTCCAACCTACCCGTGCATCAAATCTTTTTGTCAGTGGTTTCCCAATGTCGTGTAACAAAGCAGCCCAACGGAGCCATAAATTGTCGGTATGCTTACACACATTGTCCAAAACAACCAATGTATGATTAAAATTATCTTTATGCCCGATGCCATCTTTGGTTTCAGCCCCTTTTAAGGACAATAGCTCAGGAAAAATAAGTTCCAGCAAGCCTGTTTTTTCAAGTAATATGAAACCTACAGAAGGTTTTTTCGACATCATGATTTTATTCAATTCATCAGCTATTCTTTCCTTTGAAATGATTTCAATCCGTTCTTTATTCCGGACTATTGCATCAAAGGTATTTGTTTCAAGGAAGAAACCAAGTTGTGCTGAAAAACGGATTCCACGCATCATGCGTAAAGGGTCGTCAGAGAAAGTAATATCGGGATTGAGGGGGGTTCGAATCACGAAGTTCTTCAGATCTTCCAATCCACCGAAAGGATCGATCAATTCACCGAAACGGTCTTTATTCAGGCATAATGCCAGGGCATTTATGGTAAAATCACGCCGGTTCTGGTCATCCTCCAGTGTACCATCCTCAACAATCGGGTTTCTGGAATCACGTTGGTATGATTCTTTACGGGCACCAACAAATTCAACTTCCAATTCTTTCAGTTTTACCTGGGCGGTGCCAAAGTTCTTAAAGACAGTCAGGTTGGCACGTTTCCCTAATTTGTCGGAGACTTTTTTTGCAAGTTCAATGCCACTCCCGACCACTACTACATCAATGTCTTTTGAAGGACGTTTCAGGAAGATATCCCGGACAAACCCTCCAATTACATAACATTCCTGTTTTTGTTCGTCAGCTGCTTCAGAGATAATTTGAAATATTCTGTCTTGTAAGTATTTTTTCATACAGGGATCATCCTAATTTTTTGGAACACAAAGGTAAGTGATTAATGTCAAAATGACAAAGAATCATTTGATAGAGTGAATAATAAGTGCTTAGGAAAAATAATGCAGATGGATTGAACCAAAAACGATGCTGAAAGAGTGAGTAATGAATTAAAAAAAAGACTCATCAGGATATCTATCCCAATAAGTCTATTAATTGTACGATATATTAGATGTTCGCTTACTTTATTTTCGTCGTTTTACGTGCCCTTACCTTTTTCAATTCTTCTTCAAGGGATTCAATCTCCTTTTCCTGATGGTCAATCGTTTTAAGAAGTTCATTTAATTCCTCGTTTTCGATTGTAGTTGGGTATTGAGCATCCACCCTTTCCAAAAAATCTGCCAGAACATTCATGTAATTCATAAATGCCTCATAAGGTGATTCATAATTGGTGCCGTAAGCATCTTTATGGCTCATGTAGCGAAAATGATCCGATGATTGAAGCATTAACCAATCGTGCTGTAAAGGCTTGTCATTGCATAAGCGCACCCGTTCACTCACTCCATATAATTTATGTAAGGCTTCCTGTTGCAAATCATTTCCTGTCCAGGGACTTATGTCTTTCTCGAGGCCTGACCAACTGATGGGATGTTGCGCTGAAATACTTCCTGCAGTTTCCATTTTCTTTCCAACTTCAGAAGGCAAAATAAATCCTATTTGTTGTTCCATTGCATGATAGGGCAAAGCTTTCAGAAAATCGTAAATGCCCGATTCAGGACGTTGAAATACACCCAAAGCTTCATAACCCATCCATAGATTGATAATTTTTTCCTCTTCAGGCATTGCATTTAGCCAGTTCACGAATTTTTCTGCCGAAAGCGGGAAATCAAACCATGATTGATTACTAAACCGGAATGCAATGTCATCGCTGAGTTTATGATTTCGTACCAGTAATTTAAGTTTAGGCAAAGTGTCGTGCGTATAAACATAATTTGGACTTTTCCAGCCCAGTACCCAACGCACTTCGTCAATAAGTATCGTTTTATACCCCATTTTTGATACCAATTCTCCAATTTCATCCGAATAAATGAGTTCTGCATTTCGAAAAGCTGTAGGTCGTTTACCAAATAGCCCCTCAATTTTATCGGCATGCATCTTTACCTGTTGAGTAAATTCGTTTGCATCGAAAACTGATGAAAGTGAATGAGCATAAGGTTCAGCTAAGAATTCGACACTGCCTGTTTTCGCCAATTCTTTGAAACTATCGATGACTTCTGGAGCATATTGCTCAAATTGTTCCAATGCGATCCCAGAGATAGAAAATGCACAGCGAAAATTTCCATTTGAACTTCGAATCAATTCAGCTATAATTCTATTTGATGGCAAATATGCCTGATCAACCAAATAGCGGATGCGCTCTTCGTTTTGAAAATCGTCATAGTAATAATGATCTTGTCCGATTTCAAAGAACCGGTAACGTTTCAACCTGAGTGGCTGATGAATTTCAAAATAAAAACAAATGTTTCTCATATAATTAATAGATATTTTTTGGCATTCAGGTATTACATTACACTTTCATATATGGCACGAACTTTCAAACCGGCATCCTTCCAACTTATGTTATTCACCTCTTCAAGTCCCAACTTGCTTAAACTTTCAAACATGGCTGGATTCTTGACAATTGAATAAATTGCATCAGCCATGGCATCGATATCCCAATAATCAGTTTTAATGGCATGTGTAAGAATTTCAGCACAGCCCGATTGTTTGGAAATAATAGATGGAGTCCCAACCTGCATTGCTTCCAAAGGAGAAATACCAAACGGTTCAGAAACTGAAGGCATAATATAGACATCACTCTCAGCTAACATTTCATGAACCTGATGCCCTTTCAAAAAACCGGTAAAATGAAACCTGTCAGCAATATTCCGTTTGGCTACAAGGTCGATCATGGCAACCATCATATCCCCGTTCCCAGCCATTACAAAGCGAACATTTTTGGTCTTTTGTAATACCCTGTGAGCAGCTTCAACAAAATATTCAGGACCTTTTTGCATAGTAATCCGGCCTAAAAAAGTGACTACTTTTTCTTTACGTGGTGTCTTTTTATATAGATCAACATCTTCCAGAGGATTTACAGCATTGTGAACAGTAGTTACTTTACGTGGATCCTGAAAATATTTTTCAATCACAATTTTCCGTGTTAAATCACTCACTGTCATAATATGATCCGCTGCATCCATTCCACGCTTTTCAATACCGTACACAGTAGGATTTACCTGACCGCGACTTCGGTCAAAATCGGTAGCATGTACATGTATTACGAGAGGTTTTCCTGAAATTTCCTTGGCAAAAACCCCGGCAGGATAAGTCAGCCAGTCATGGGAATGTATAATATCAAATTCCATTTGATGTGCTAAAACACTTGCAACCGCTTCGTAATTAGATATTTCTTCAATTAAATTATCAGGATAGCTGCCTGAAAAATCAATACACCCCAAATCATTAGTATAGATTCGGGTGAAATCATATTTTATTCCTTTTTGAAGCCAAAAATACTCATCCGGATGCATTTGCGATCCGATTCGTTGATTTACATAATCCCAGTCATTATTTTTCCAAACAACAGGAACGTTACATGCACCGATTATTTTAAGAAAACTCTGATCTTCATCGCCATGAGGTTTTGGAATCACAAATGTTATATCCATATCACCTTGTAATGCCATTCCTTTAGTCAATCCGTAGCTTGCTGTTCCCAGTCCTCCTAAAATATGTGGTGGAAATTCCCAACCGAACATTAATGCCTTCATCTTTATTCGTTTTCGTATTTTTTCAAAATGTCCAACACTCTCAATACTTCGGCCACAGACATTGCAAATGACATGCCTCCATGACCTTTATAGGGAGGATTACCATCGAATAATTCAGGGAGAGTACCTACACAAAGTTCTGTCATTTCGGCTTCAAAACCAATCAACATCCTTTCCAAAAATGATTTGCCGCTCTGTTTATATATTCGCAGGTATGCCGTTGCAAAAGCACCAAATGTGCATGGCCAGACAGGTCCGTTAAAATAGTTTCTGTCGCGTTCCAGTTGCCCACCTACATAATTTGGTCTGTATGAACCACTTTTAGGACTTAATGAACGTAAACCTTTAGGTGTAAGTAATTCTTTAGTTGTAATATCCAAAACAGATTTTTGTTGATGTTTGTTCAGAGGTGAAAAGGGTAGACTTACCGCTAATATCATATTAGGCCGGACTTCCTGATCTTTATAATTGCCATCCACAAAGTCGTATAAATAGGTTCCATTCCAGAAAGTATTTACAAATGCTTCACGAGAGATCTCGGCCTGATAATCTAGTAAATCGGCTGCATGTTCATGTCCGTTTTCTCTGGCTAAAGTAGAAGTGAACTTTAATGCATTACACCAAAGTGCATTTATTTCAACTACATAACCCGTACGCGGAGTAATAGGTTTGCCATTTTCCATGGCATTCATCCATGTCGCCGGTTTTTCAGTCCCATTAACGTATAGTAATCCATTATTATGAAGAAACAAATTTGGATGGTTTTGTTTGCGAATAAAAGAAATGATATCAGTGGCTAAATCTCCATATCGTTTGGCTGCTTCCTGAAGTGAGACTGCAATAGCAAATTGTTGAATTGACCATAAAAGCCAAAGAAGTACATCCGGATCGTCAATAGCTTGCAATTTAAATCCGTTTTTTTCTCCCGTTAAGAATTTTTGAATTTCAGGGATTGCTGTTTCCATTATGGCGTCAAAATAATCAATCCTATCGATCGAGAGTGTACACCCTGTCAATGCTACAAACTGATCGCGTGCACGGGCACCAAACCAGGGATAACCTGCCAGTAAGTAGGTTTTATCACCTTCACGTTTATAAAACTGTTGAGCGGAGTTTTTCAGGCAGCTAAACATATCCACCCTGTGATTTCTTTTGACGTATTCTTCATCCCAAAGAGTTTTTAATTTACGTGGTGAAATCTCAGATATCCCGGCAGAAAAGATAATTGATTCGCCTTTTTTTATGGGTAATTCAAAATACCCCGGTACCAGCAAATCTTCTTTGTAATCATAACCACGTTCCTTTTCTTTAAAATATTCGATGTTTTTATACCAGTATGGCTGATGGTTATATGTTGTTTTTTTAGAGAATTGCATACACAAGCTTGGATATTTTTCGTATAGACGCATGGAAATTCCATCCTGTATTTCCTGATAACCTGTTTCAGCTACATCGTTCTCATGAGTCAGTTCGTTCACACTCCTAAAAGCCAGAAATGGTTTAAAGCGAAGTAAGGTTGGTGAATGTGCTTCGAGTAACGTATATTTGATCAACGCCCGGGGTTCAAATGAAACAAGGAGTCTTTCTTTGGACAGAATGACTCCGCCTACCCGGTAAACAGTGCGCGAAATGACTTCACAATCAAATTGGCGAATGTATTTGTGCCCGTTTGGGCTGAAATTATTTCCTTCAAAATTATGAACACCTAAATTAAACTCTGCACCATGTTGAACCACTGTTTCATCAAGAGATGAAAGTAACACATGATTAAAATTATCGATCTCAGGTAATGGCATTACTAATTGTCCATGATATTTCCGGGTATTACAGTCAATCAAAGTCGTACTGTTATAAGTTCCCGCCCTGTTGGTACGAATCATCTCTTTTGAGAGTGATTTTTCAAGATTTATCAGTAACGTTTTGTCAAAATTGAGGTAACTCATAGATTAAAAACTAATAATTGATTTTACTCATGGTTGTTTATTAATACAGTCCAATTCATGGAAATTGAAATGAAAAATGCAGTTCATTCATTCTTTTTGAAATTTTTCTTTTCGACCGCAATATATTAAATTTATTACAAACTTTCATGTGCTTTTTATGTCAAATTCACTTAACTTGTTTTAATATTAAAAGTAGCCTGACATAAGTCTTTGACGGTTTGTATGTTAACATTGAAAATGAATAAAGGTTTTTTGTGATATCTCATTTTTAAAGAAAAAAATACTTTTAATTAAAATTTCACGTTTGCTTCTTAAATAAATTGTAATTTTGTGCTTTAAAGTCAAAATGAGAATAAAAATGCCCCAAGATACAATTCCTTCCACGAACAGACAACAATTTGTAAATGCTGTTTTTATTCCCTTTTTGATCGCGATATTGATGATACTCAGTTTCATATTAGAAAAAGGTATGGATTGGGATTTTCATACTGCGGGTGTATATCCACGACGGATCGAAAATATCTGGTGCGTTTTCACCTTGATATTTATTCATGCCGATTGGTCTCACCTACTAAATAATGTCATTTCATTTGTATTGCTTGGCAGTTTATTGTATTTCTTTTATAAACAAATAGCCTTTCAGGTGATGACTCTTTCTTATGTTTATAGTGGCTTGATACTTTGGATAATAGGGAGGGAAAGTTGGCATGTGGGAGCGAGTGGATTAATATATTCATTGGCGTTTTTTTTGTTCTTTAGTGGGATTATTCGTAAACATATACCTTTGATAGCCATTTCTCTCGTAGTTGCATTTGTTTACGGAAGCATGATATGGCATATTTTCCCGTGGCAAGTCCAGGATCCGATTTCATGGGAAGGACATTTGGCAGGTGGAATAACAGGATTAGGATTATCAATATGGTATATACATGATGGTCCACAGAAACCTGTTACGAAATGGGATGATGATGAAGATGATGATGAAGAATATTTAGAATATGATGAATTGCCGGATTATCCGGATGAAAATGCTGAAGATGATGAAACTAAATAATCCGGGTTAAATAAATAATAGCAATAGAAAAATAAATAATAGCAATAGAAAAGTTGGATAATAAAGTTTCAGGAGGAACTACTACTCACTTCTAAGTTAAAGAATAACTTTGTATACTTCAAGTATATTAAGAAATCATTCGAATAATTTGTTCTCGCACACTTTGTGCCTGAAACAAATCGGATGATTTTTTTTTGGCCAATTTTTGAAACCTTAGCTTTGCCAACATTTTCTTAGCTTTCCCATTCCACTTTATAGCCAATTTACCAAATGGGTATTGCAGTAACATGAATATCAGACCAGCCCACCAGGATACACCAAACAGACAAACGAATAAAATGGTTTGAATTAAATAAAAAAGAGGGAAAGTTATTAATCCCAAAACAAACTGTAAAGAACTATAAAAGCCTTGATATTGAGGTCGGATAATTTGTTTCCGAACGTAAACCGGAACAAAAAATGGTAGAAAATTAACAAGTAAACCGAATAAGAATAACGGTAAAGTCAAAAATAGCAAGATTTCCTCCAATAATACTGTTGACGATTTATCTTTGTTTTGTTCTAAAACCCAATTTTGTAAATTCAATTTGCCTAATAAAAGTTTGTATTCCCGGCAAAGGGTTTCCAGTTGATTGATTTTTTCAGGTTCATTTATTTCGAGTCCGATCAGTTTATTTGAAATTTCCTGACGGGCAGTAAATCTGAATTCGGTTTTATCTTGCAAGTCAAGTCCTTTTAGAAAGACAGAATTAGCAACTTCTGCAACTGTTTCGAAACATTCATAATGATTCTCTGAATCCAGATTTAACGACAATCTGTTTAGATCAGACCACAGTCTTTTACGAATATCGTTTGTGGCAGTAACCGGATTTTCAGCGAAACTTTTCATATAATCGGCTATTTCTATGGGTTTGCCGATATTTATGAGAATATGTTTTCCGTATTTTACCAGATCACCATAATCAATACCAACGGGAATAATCTTAACTTTTGGTTGTGATTCATACTTTTGCTGGGCAGCAAAGGCAATACGAAAAATACCTTTTACCAGAGGTCTTAATTTGCGTTGATCGCCTTGAGATCCTTCAGGCATAATGCCGAGTGCCTTGTTGTGATGGAGGATTTCTACACATTGATCAAAAACATCCTGATTTTTACCCATATTCTCAATACCATCCCGCATTCGGAAAGCAGGCATAATCTTGAGATACTTTAAAATTTTTGCAGAAGTTTTATTGTTGAAAATATCAGCACGTGCCAGAAAGATCAATGGTAAATTCTTTGGAGCAATTGAATGCACTGCAATGGCATCCATAAACGCATTAATGTGGTTTGGAGCAAAAATAACCGGACAATTCTCCGGGATGTTTTCTCTTCCGATTACGATATATTCACCATAATAACGCTTAAAGGTAAATACTACATAGTTTCGTAACAGTCTAAATGAAAAAGGATAATCAATTATTTTCGACATTTTAGGGAAATGGTTTATTGATTCAGGATCTATAAAAAATCTATCTTATTTTGGTTTGTGTTTTGACCAATAGGTTGACAGGCTAAGTCCGGCTATTATATGCCATATTCCCCACCAGGCAGTGATAAAGAGCATTCCACCCAAAGCCAGGGTCGGAGGAAATATCTTAGGATTAAAAAGAAGAACTAAACCAAGCCCTGAATTTTGAATCCCCATCTCGATAGTTATCGTTCGCCTGTCCCGGTTTGAAACTTTAAAAATACTTCCCAGTGAAAATCCGGTAAGAAAAGCCAGAAAATTATGAATTAAAACAATAAAGAAGATATAAAAGATATATTTTACAAACAAATGCCAGTTGTTGGCAAATGCCAGAACTACCATCGAAATAAAGAATATGATTGAAATATACTGGATGGGTTTTTTTAATTTTTCAGTGATACGCGGAAAATATTTAGCAAAGAAGATTCCTAAAATCAGGGGTATTCCCAATAGAATAAAAACAGTTTCAAACAACTGAAGATTATCTATCTGCAAGGGCTGTAAGAGATGATGAGATTTATTTGTTATAAATCGCATGTACAATCCTCCCCAAAGAGCAAAGTTGAATGGTGTGGAGATGGTGGCTAATAAAGTGGTACTTGCACTGAGTCCGATCGATAACTCCGTGTTCCCTTTGGCAAATGAAGTCATGAAATTGGAGATATTCCCACCCGGGCAAGCTGCTACCAGAAACATTCCCATGGCAATTGCGGGAGTAATATAATTATTTAAAGCCACTGCCAGCAAAAAAGTCATAAAAGGCAAAGCAAACATATGTCCGAAGAGTCCGACAAAGTAGGTTTTCGGTTCTTGAATTAATTTTTTAAATTGGGTAGGTTTGATGCCTAATGCCACACCAAACATGATAAAACTCAATACAATATTGATAATATGCATCCCTGAAGCTGAAAAATTAATACGAATTGGATCAAGTTGCGTTAAAGCTTCATACATAAGTTAGGTAGTTGTAGTAGTAAATTTGCAAAGTTATACAATTAAAACTAGTCAATCCCCATATTCGCAAAATTCCAGAAAACTTTTACCCAATTCCTGTTTTTTCTGTACTTTTGCCTCGGTTTAATCAAAAATGATCTTATTGTTTAATTTAATCACTGCGGGGTATGAGAAAAAGTATATTTATTATTTTAACTGTCTTATTAATCATATCTGATTCATGTGCAGTTAAGAAAAACACAGAAACTATAGTACGTTTTAAAACTACTTATGGGAATATCACCATAAAGTTATACTCCGAAACAGCAAAACATCATGATAATTTTGTTAAGTTGGTGAAAGATGGATTTTATAACGGAGTTTTGTTCCACCGGGTTATTGCCGGATTTATGATTCAGGCAGGTGACCCTGGATCAAAGAAAGCTAAAGCAGGAGCGGCTCTTGGTGCCGGTGATGTGGGATATACAATTCCTGCCGAATTTATATATCCGAAATATTATCATAAACGCGGTGCTTTATCGGCAGCACGTCAGGGGGACAATAGCAATCCGTTGAAAGCTTCATCGGGTTGTCAGTTTTATATCGTGGAGGGAAAAACTTTCTCAGATGGTGCATTGGACAGCATTGAAACTTATAACAGACAAAAGCTTGAAGGCAAATTGTTTCAGGAGATAGTGAAAACAAAAGCGGATGAAGTAAATAAATATCGCATGCAGAGCAATCAACCTAAGCTGAATGAATTACGTGATTCTATCATGGAAGTTGTTCATAAAGAAACATTGAAAATGCCTTCATATAAATTTACCGGTCAACAACGTATTGACTATAAGACCATCGGAGGTACACCACACTTGGATGGTGATTATACGGTATTCGGTGAAGTCATTGAAGGATTGGATATTGTGACAAAGATATCGAAAGCCGCTACGGGAAGTAATGATAGGCCGGTAGTGGATATAAAAATTATTAAAGCTGAGATATTGAAATAATATAAATTACCTGCCTA
>Ga0302215_10002283_pt1 | contig 13268 bp, 10 predicted proteins | sample II_Fen_N3_1_FD_194580 | JGI IMG/M metagenome (GOLD analysis project Ga0302215, IMG submission 194580) | Peat permafrost microbial communities from Stordalen Mire near Abisko, Sweden - II_Fen_N3_1 | ecosystem: Environmental > Terrestrial > Soil > Wetlands > Permafrost | place: Sweden: Abisko... | reverse complement strand
TGCACCGGAACGTCTTTGTATATAGCAGGATTCCAATAATCTATATCGAGGAATTGATTTTCGGATTCTTCGTACGTGTATTTCAATATGTAAGGATATACATTATGTTTCAAGGTAAACTTCTTTACCATATTGTCATCGTAAAGCGATATATCTGCTATTGCCGAATGACTTTCGATCTCCGAATCCTTTAAGCGCTTGATTTCGTTCCCTTTCAGATCTTCAATCCATGCTTTTAACCGATTAATCTTTTTTAATTTGGAATAATCAATGTATATGCTTCCATAGCTGTCGGCGAGTCTGTTATTTATTAATATCTCGTGTGAGATTTTTCGTGTTAGTTTATTGTTGTCGATAACTATTTCAGTGAAATTTTTCAGAACGACTATTTCATTGTTCTGAGAATGGGAAATCATAGTTACCGTTAATAATACACCAATAAATATTATTTTCATGGAGCGCGATGTGTGATTCATTTCTTTTTCTTTAAAGTTGTAACGCAAAGTTAAATAAATATTTAATTAATTGTATGTTTTGAATTAAAATTTTCTGAACTTTTCTTTGAAATAGGAATAAAACGATATAAAGCATGAAAATTTGACAGTATCAGAATTAATCATTATGACTTATTGTCTTGAAATATAGCCATTTTGTGCCAAAGTAAGCTATTTGTGTAGATTGAAGATATTGGTCGCATATTTGAGCAGAACAGAGAAAACGGATCTATATTTTAAAAAGAAATTGATTTAGAATAAGAAACAAAACTATGAACTTAAATAACTTTACGCTAAAATCTCAGGAAGCTGTACAGGAAGCTGTTGAACTGGTACAAGCTAATGGTCAACAGGTAGTAGAAACTCCTCACTTGTTCAAAGCATTAGTGCATAAGGGCGAGGATATTACGAAATTTTTATTTGGCAAGTTGGGTGTTAATACCTCAGCTCTTGATGCGGTTGTTGATAGCCTGATAGCAGGTTTTCCGCGGGTGTCGGGTGGTGAACCTTACCTGAGCAGGGAAGCTAACGCTGTGTTGCAAAAAGCTACGGCGCTTTCATCCAAGGCCGGCGATCAGTTTGTTTCGTTGGAATATATATTGTTGGCACTGGTTGCCGAAAAAAGCACCATGCAAAAAGTGCTGAAAGACGCAGGATTATCAGAATCCGAATTGCAGAAAGCCATACTGGAACTCCGTAAGGGAGCCAAAGTTGATTCGGCTTCGGCGGAAGAAAGCTACAATGCGCTGAACAAATATGCCATTAACCTGAACGAGCAAGCGCGTGCAGGTAAGCTGGATCCTGTGATTGGGCGTGATGACGAAATTCGTCGGGTGCTTCAGATATTGAGCCGTCGTACCAAGAACAACCCCATTCTGATAGGTGAACCCGGTGTGGGTAAAACAGCCATTGCCGAAGGGTTGGCACATCGTATCGTGCGCGGTGATGTGCCCGAAAACCTGAAATCGAAACAGATTTTCTCGTTGGATATGGGTGCGCTCATAGCAGGAGCCAAGTACAAGGGTGAGTTTGAAGAGAGACTGAAAGCCGTGGTGAATGAAGTAATCAAAGCCGACGGCGAAGTGATTCTGTTTATTGATGAAATTCATACGCTGGTGGGAGCGGGCAAAAGCGATGGCGCCATGGATGCTGCCAACATACTGAAACCGGCGCTGGCTCGTGGTGAGCTGAGGGCTATCGGAGCCACTACGCTGGACGAATATCAAAAGTATTTTGAAAAAGATAAGGCGTTGGAACGTCGTTTCCAGATAGTAAATGTGGACGAGCCAGATATTCCAAGTACCATTTCCATATTGCGTGGACTGAAAGAACGGTATGAGAATCATCACAAAGTGAGAATCAAAGATGATGCTATCATAGCTGCGGTAGAATTGTCAAGCCGATACATTACCAATCGGTTTTTGCCCGATAAAGCCATCGACCTGATGGATGAAGCGGCTGCCAAACTCCGGCTGGAGGTGGACTCCGTGCCCGAAGAACTGGATATTATCGACCGTAACATCAAACAGCTGGAGATAGAACGCGAAGCCATTAAGCGCGAAAATGATACACGAAAACTGGCACAGCTCAACGAAGAAATTGCCAACTTGAAAGAGGACGGTAAAGAGATGCGTGCCAAGTGGTCGAGCGAAAAGCAATTGATAGATGGAATTCAACAAACCAAAATAGAAATTGAAAACCTGAAATACGAAGCCGACAAGGCTGAACGCAATGGTGACTATGGACTGGTGGCAGAAATTCGCTACGGAAAGATAAAGGCTGCCGAGGAACAGATAGCTCAGCTTCAAACCAAACTGGCTACTATGCAGGGTTCACATGCCTTGATAAAAGAAGAGGTGGACAGCGAAGATATTGCCGATGTTGTAAGCCGTTGGACGGGCATTCCGGTAAAGAAAATGCTGCAAAGCGAAAAAGATAAATTGCTGCATCTGGAAGATGAATTGCATAAACGTGTGGTTGGTCAAGACGAAGCAATAGCTGCTGTTTCGGATGCCGTAAGGCGGAGTAGGGCAGGACTGCAAGACCCTAAACGACCGATTGGTTCGTTTATCTTCCTGGGAACTACCGGTGTGGGTAAAACGGAACTGGCGAAAGCCTTGGCTGAATACCTGTTCGACGACGAAAACATGATGACGCGTATCGATATGAGCGAGTATCAGGAAAAATTCTCCGTTACCCGTCTGATAGGTTCGCCTCCGGGCTATGTGGGCTACGATGAAGGTGGACAGCTGACCGAAGCCATACGACGCAAACCGTATTCGGTAGTGCTGTTCGACGAAATTGAGAAGGCACACCCCGATGTTTTCAACGTGCTGCTGCAAGTGCTCGATGATGGACGGCTTACCGATAACAAAGGCCGGTTGGTGAACTTCAAAAACACCATTATCATTATGACTTCCAACATTGGATCGTTGCTGATACAGGAAAGTTTTGAAGGCATGACCCATAAGAACCAGGAAGAGGTGATAGAGAAAACCAAAACGCAGGTATTCGAATTGCTGAAACAAACCATTCGTCCCGAGTTCCTGAACCGTATTGATGAACTGGTGATGTTTGCGCCGCTCAACGAAACACAGATTGAAGAAATCGTTCGTTTGCAGATTTCGATTATTCAACAAACGCTGGACGACAACGGTGTGCAACTGGAGCTGACCGAGGCCGCCGTACAGTTTATAGCTGCCGAAGGTTTCGACCCCCAATTTGGTGCGCGCCCCGTGAAACGTGCCATTCAGAAATATGTGCTCAACGACTTATCCAAACAGCTTATTGGCGGAACGGTACACGCCGACCAAACCATAGTGGTAGATTACGACGGAACGCGGTTGGTGTTTAGAAATAAATAAATTGTAGAGACGTAATGCATTGCGTCTCTACATATATAAAACAACCCCGAATGATGAATTTCATTCGGGGTTGTTTTTCTTGTTGAAAGGAGAATAAAAGGTGATAAAAAATGGAAGAATAATGCATAAATAGACTTTATGTCGGATTTTTGCATTCATTCTCCGTATTTTGATACTTCCAATGCCGTTTGCTAACTGTAATTTTGCAGCATAGAAACTGATAATCATATTTAGTCATAAACAAATAAAAAACAAATCGTATGAAAAAGATTCTTTTTAGCATTTTAGTATTGTCTTTGTCATTAGCAGCTTCGGCTCAACAATCGTGGTCGAACGACCCTATGCACTCTCGTTTAGGTTTTGTGGTGAAACACCTCACTATTTCTGAGATTAATGGACAGTTTAGTAATTTTACTATCAAAGTAAAGACAAGTAAGCCTGATTTTACAGATATGAAGGTAAGCGTAGTTGCCAAAACAGCCAGTATCTCTACCGGAGTTGAAATGCGCGATAATCACCTGAAAACTGCCGACTTCTTTGATGTAGAAAAATATCCTGAACTGAAATTCGAAAGCACTTCATTGAAAAAGATTTCGGATAAAAAGTTCGCTCTTAAAGGTAACCTGACGTTGCACGGCGTGACTAAAGTGGTGACGCTGAATGTGACTTACTTCGGTACTGTTGTAAATCCAATGAACCAGAAAAGTACTTCCGGATTTCATATTGCTGCAACGGTTAAGCGTTCCGACTTTGGTATCGGATCTAAATTTCCTGAAGCTGTGGTTAGCGACATTATTAAAATTGTAGCCGATGCCGAATTTAGCAAGGAATAATAGCTCAAACTCTGTTACACAAAAAATGCAAACACTGTTTTTAAAGTGTTTGCATTTTTTGTTTTTAGTTGTTTAATGTAATAGCTAAAACAACGCTAGTTCAGTGACACTTCCTGTGTCTTCGGTAATGCCGTTGTGGAAATGACAGACAGCGCTCATCACGCAGCTGTCGCACTTGGGGTTGGTGGGGCGACATGTTTCGCGACCCAGAAACGAGATAGCCATTCCTATATCGTTCCAACGCTCGCGGGGAACGACGGACATAAGCTGTTTTTCTATCTTCTCCGGCTGTGTACTGGTAGCAATTCCTATTCGCGGAGCAACGCGTACCACGTGCAGGTCCACTATAATTCCTTCGGCTTCGTTGCCCGATTCGCGAATAATCACATTGGCCGATTTTCGCCCGATACCCGGCAATTTAGTCAGTTCAGCCATGGTAGTGGGTATGTTATCGTCATCGCCTACCTGCTGTGCCAGTTTCACCAGCCAGTTGGCTTTATTGCCAAAATTACGAACCGTACTGATACGCTGATGCAATTCTTCCGCACTTGCTTTTGCCAGACTATTTACGGATGGATAAGCTTCGAAAAAAGTCGGAGCCAGTTCGTTGATGTGCTTGTCCGAATCCTGCGCCGAGAGTATCACCATCACTAATAATTGATAACGGCTTTTATAATCGAGCGGATGCTTACGGTTAGCGTATTGTTGCATTAACGATTCCAAATGTTCCGGCCAGTTTTGTTTCATACTTCTTTGCTTTGTTTGTGACTATAACAACTCTTCTCAAAAATATGTTGAATAAGTTCTAAACTCTTTCAACGAAAAAGCAAGGAGGGAGGTTTGCTTTGCATCACAAAAATACACGCAACTCTGAACATAACTCTACTTTTTTTATATTATTATTGACACTTTTATTCGGAATGTTTATATTTGCAGTGTAGTAATCTTCATATTCACAGCTTATAATCAACGTCTATGTCTGTTATCCACCGTGCCATTAAAGCTATCCTATATCCTAACCCGATGAAAAATGCCAGAGGCAAGTATTTGGCTCGTACTTCGAAAAATAGTACCTACAATATAAGAGAAACTTGTGAATCGTTGAAAAATAAAGCTGGGATGGTAGATGTGGATGCCATGGAGTACCATGTAAAACTCTTTTTCGAAGAAATGACTGACCTCCTCGAGGATGGTAATAAGATCAATACCGGCTATTTTACAGCACAGGCACAAGTTCGGGGTTCTTTCGAATCTAAAGCCGATCAATACGATGCCAAAAGGCACAGCGTACAGATTGTGTTTAGCGCCGGTCACCTTATTCGCCAAAGAACAGCTAAGTTGAAAGCCGAGATTTTGAGAGTTGAATCTAGCAACTATGGTATTCGTACCGTGACCGATGCGCAAACAAAGTCCGATACCGATAAACTGGTTATGAATAGATTGCTCGTTATCAGTGGTGAGAAGATAAAAATTAGCGGCGATGATCCCACTGTAGGACTTTACCTCATACATGCCGAAAGTGGTACTGAACATCATTTCCCGGCTTCCACTTTATATCAAAACAGCAATGCTACTCTGATGGTTTTAGTTCCCGAACTGGCTCAGGGCAGTTATCGGTTAAAGATAATAACACAATACGCCGGTAAAGGTACTCTGCTAACCGAACCTCGAAGCTGTGCATACGTTAATCTCCTTCATGCCGACTAACTAATATCGATTGGTTTGACAGGTACCTGTCAAAGTTATTGACATATACGAGTCAAATAGCTTGACAGGTACCTGTCAAATCTTCTTTGCTTAGGCTATAGCAGAACACCATAGCAATTGGAAAGACCGGACGACATGGAGGGAGAAGCTGGAGTGATGTCAGGGGAGTGAGATCTCAACAATTATGGAGCGGTATCGGGACAATAAAAAAAGGAAGCTCATTACTGAACTTCCTTTTGTGTGTAGCGGGAACGAGAGTTGAACTCGTGACCTCCGGGTTATGAATCCGACGCTCTAACCAACTGAGCTATCCCGCCATTTTTCTAAAGCGGTGCAAAGATAGCCTTTTTGGCGTATTTGACAAAGGGTTTCGCTTAAAAAAATGGAATTTGTTCTTGAATGCAAGGCATGAAGAACTATAAACATTTGATATTTAAAGCGTAACTATCAACCATTAACTGTCAACTATCCACTAAAATGTTGGTTTCATCCCCAGATTATACATTACAAACGACCACATATCGGTTTGTGCCTCGATAACCTTGCCTACCGGTTTACCGGCTCCATGACCCGCTTTAGAATCAATTCTGATTAAAGTTGGTTTTGTTCCGGCATTGAGTGCTTGCAGTGTGGCGGCAAACTTAAAGGAGTGAGCCGGCACCACGCGGTCGTCGTGATCGCCTGTCATAACCATAGTGGCAGGATATTTTACACCTGCCCGTATATTGTGCAGGGGCGAGTAGCCTTTCAGGTATTCAAACATTTCTTTGCTTTCGCCGCTGTTACCGTAGTCGCTCGTCCACGACCAACCGATGGTGAAGAGATGGTAGCGGAGCATATCCAGTACGCCTACTTCGGGGATAGCCACGGCATAGAGGTCGGGGCGCTGAGTCATGCAGGCACCAATCAGCAATCCGCCATTAGAACCACCGTCTATAGCCAGTTTCTTTTTCGACGTATAACCTTTGGCGATAAGGTATTCAGCGGCTGCAATGAAATCGTCAAATACGTTTTGTTTTTTCATTTTAGTTCCGGCCAGGTGCCATACTTCGCCATACTCGCCACCACCGCGCAGGTTAGCTACTACGTATATTCCTCCGTTTTCCAGAAACGGTATGCGTGCTACACTGAATGTAGGATTCATACTGATATTGAAACCGCCGTAAGCGTAGAGCATAAGCGGATTTTTACCGTCTTTTTTCATTCCTTTCTTGTAGGTGATAGACATCGGTACGCGGGTGCCGTCTTTGCTGGTATAGAATACCTGCTCGCTGACATAGTCTTCGGGGCGGAAAGATACTTCAGATTTCTGAAACAGTTCCGATGTGTTTTTTGCAGCATCGAACCGGTAAATGGTAGCTGGGAACGTGTAGGAAGTGAATGTATAAAAAGCTTCGTTGTCGTCTTTGTCACCGGAAAATGCGCTTAGCGAACCGAGCGTAGGCAGCTGAACTTCGTAGAGTTTCTTGCCGTCAAAGTCGAAACCATAGGCATGGTTGGTAGCATCTATCATATATTCGGACAGAATTTTTCCTCCGATAATGGCGGCTTTTTCCAGCACATTGGCGGTTTCGGGTATAATTTCTTTCCAGTTTTCGCGGGTCGGATTTGCAGGGTCAATTTCCATCAATCGTTGTTTGGGCGCTTTCCAGTTAGTAAGGATATATATTTTACCGTTAGCATGGTCTATCACCGAGTAATCGTTGTCGAAGCCAGTAACCAGTGGCGTAAATGCCGATTCGGGTTTGCTGAGGTCTTTCATCAGCAAGCTGTTTCCGGTAGTAGTTTCGGTAATGGATATAAACAGAAACTTTTCGTCGTCGGTTATCCCTGCATAGCATTCTCTGAGCGGATGCTGTTTGTCTTCGTACACCAGCTTGTCTTGCTTCTGCTCCTGACCAATGGTGTGAAAATAGACTTTCTCGTACTCGTTTTTGTTCGAATACTCTTTGCCGGGTTCGGGTGCATCGTAGGCGCTGTAATAAAACCCGTTACCCTGCCAGTTTATTTCCGATGATTTGGACCATTTGATATGGTCGGTAAGCAGTTTCTTGCTTTCAACATCCAACACAAAGATTTCGTTCCAGTCGGAACCACTGCGGGCTATAGAATATCCCAGATATTTTCCGTCTTTCGAAAACGCCAGATTTGCAAGTGCCACCGTACCATCCGCAGAGAGCGTGTTGGGGTCAAGCAGTAACTCAGGCTCCGATTTCAGTGTTTTCTGACGATAGAGCACGCTCTGATTCTGAAGTCCGTTATTTTTAAAGTAGAAATACACGCCATTTTTCTTGAAAGGCGAACCGTATTTCGGGTAGTTTGTCAGGGTGGTCAATCGTTTTTTTAGATTGTCACGGAAAGGTATTTGTGTCAGATACTTCGAAGTAACTTTGTTCTGGGCTTTTACCCATGCGGCAGTTGCCTTCGAGGTGTCGTTTTCCAACCAACGATAAGGCTCTGCTACCTTAACGCCGAAATAAGTATCGACCACCTTACCTTTAGCGGTTGGCGGATATTTTATTTTCGATTGAGAAAAACATGTTGTGATAATTGACATGCCAATAAAGATTGAAATTAAATGTTTCATAATAACGCTTATTTATGATTATTGATCAGATTCAGAAACAAACTCTGCTGCAAGTCTGAACCTTTGTTTATTCTTATTTATCTGTTACACCCAGCTCTTTGGCTATTTGCAGCATATAAGCATGTGCTGCTTCATATTCGTTGGGGATAATACCATCCAGGATAGCATCTTTTATGCGCATTTTTATATCGCCTACAATGGCCGAAGCCGGCAGATTAAAAGTTTCCATAATCTCCTGACCGCTGATGGGCGGCTGAAAATTACGAACCCGGTCTTTTTCTTCTATCTCTTTTAATTTCTGGCGTACCAACTGAAAATTAGAACGGAACCGTTTTACTTTCTCAGGGTTTTTGGACGTGATATCCGCTTCGCAAAGCGTCATTAAATCATCAATGTCGTCGCCCGCTTCGAACAGCAGCCGCCGAATGGCCGAATCTGTTATCTCCTCTTCGCTCAGCACAATGGGACGCATGTGGAGCGAAACCATTTTCTGAACATATTTCATTTTCTCGTTGGTAGGCAATTTCATTTTGCGGAAAATTTCCGGAATCATTTTTTCGCCTACAAAGTTGTGGTTATGAAAAGTCCAGCCCAATCTGCTGTCAAATCGTTTGGTACGGGGTTTTCCTATGTCGTGTAGAAGCGCCGCCCAGCGCAACCATAGATTATCGGTCAGTTCGCAGAGTTCGTCGAGCACAGCCAGTGTATGATAGAAGTTGTCTTTGTGACCGATACCATCCTTTGTTTCTGCACCTTTGAGTGCCAATACTTCCGGAAAAATTAATTCCAACAGTCCGGTCTTTTCCAATAAAATAAAGCCTACCGATGGTTTACGCGATGCCATAATTTTGTTCAGTTCGTCGGCAATTCGTTCTTTGGAAATAATTTCGATACGTTCTTTGTTCCGGACTATGGCATCGAAGGTATTTGTTTCTATAAAGAAGCCCAGCTGAGCCGAAAACCGAATGCCGCGCATCATACGCAACGGGTCGTCAGAAAAAGTTATGTCCGGATTGAGCGGTGTGCGGATAACAAGGTTTCGCAAATCGTCCATGCCGCCGAATGGATCGATTAATGTACCGAATCTGTCTTTGTTCAGGCAGATAGCCAATGCATTGATGGTAAAATCGCGACGGTTTTGGTCATCTTCCAGTGTACCATCTTCCACTATCGGCTTGCGCGAGTCGCGTTGGTACGATTCTTTGCGGGCACCCACAAATTCCACTTCCAGGTCGTTGAGCTTAACCTGTGCCGTACCGAAGTTTTTAAAGACAGTGAGCTTGGCTTTTTTTCCAAGCTTTAATGCCACTTTTTCGGCCAGCGCGATGCCACTGCCCACCACCACCACATCTATATCTTTCGATGGCCTTTTCAGAAAAATATCGCGTACAAAACCACCTATAACGTAGCATTCTTGTTGTTGTTCGTCAGCAGCTTCGGAGATGATTTTAAATATATTATCTTGTAGAAATTCTTGCATAAAGTCCTTATCCGGTTTTAAGAACACAAAAGTAAGTGAATAAATTCAAACGGAGAAATCAAACTGTCTGCTGAAAGAATAAAATTGGAATGTAAATACAAAAAGAGAATACGTTTAGCTATTTCACCAGCTAATCCCGGCTGTTATGTTGCGCTAAATAATTAGGTTGTCTGTTTTGATATCTATACTCTCAATTTCGGCTTATGAATTTCTTGTTTTTCTCTTTGATATAGCTATTTTCAGCGATAAAAACAGGAATAGTTACAATAGTTACTGAGAATGCAAAACCGATAAGCACCAACTTGTACCAGTTTAAGTTTGGCGACAACTCATGTTTAAACACTAGCAATGCGGATAGAATTCCCCAAATAAGAAGGAAAATGAACACAATAGGTTTTGCTCGTTTTCGGTTTGGTGTGTTTGTTGGGTTTACGTTATTCAGTCCTAAAATATGATTCCGATAATAAAAATAAATAAGCGCACTTAATACGAGGGTGAATTTCATCGAAGTCATGTAGATTATTACTACTACGATAAACAGACTCAGAATATAATAAAATATGGTTGCAGATAAAGAAGATACTTTCATTGAATAAAATCTGAAAAATGTTGGTAATTCATGGTTTAATAAATATTCTAGTCTATAGTTTCAGCTTTGAGGAACATGTTTTGGTGCTTAGTTCTAATATTCGCACAACCACCTGAAGCGGTTGTGGGTAACATAGCAGATAACCCTACATTTTACTAAAATAATGTGCCACATACATAAACAGGATAATAAATATCAATGTCCCTGAAAGAATAGCTAATAGTTTGGTGATTCTTTTATTTTTCTTGAAAGGAATCAACCAATGAAAAAGAGTGAATGTCGGCAAAAGGCATAATATGGAAAGTCCTTTTGCATCTGAAGGGTTTTTTATCGACAATAAATAAAACAGGATGTAATAACACAGTATAAAAACTATTATAAAGCGGGCATAGTTGCCCGATAGCTTTTTTGTAGTAGCTGAATACAAAAAATATATAATTGCGATTAAAACAATTACAATTACATCACCACTAAAAAGTAAGGTAAATGTTTCCATGATTTTTATTGATTTATTTTAGTTAAGTGCCTGCAGAACTTACTCCGCAGGTTTTAACTTGAGAGCCGAATCTGCGATATTTTTCTGCAATTCAGGTATGTACTTTTGCATGAGGATCCTGGTCATTTCCATTTGCATCTCGGGTTGTTTTTCAATCATTTTTTTTCCCGTAGGCGTATTGTAAAAAACAATCAGATCTTTTATCTCGTTTTCAGTAAATAACTTATCGTAAACAACCACTAGATCCTCGTCGAGCATTTTTTTGCACATATCTTTGGTTAAGCTCATCAATGAACTCATGAACTGGTTCATAGCTGCAGACTTAGCCGGGTCATTATTTTCTTTGGGAAATTGTGCCGTGATTGCCGGAATGACAGTTCTAAATGTTTTTTCCATAGTCGAATCAACTTGCATCAAGTGAAATAATTGTTTGATGGATTCTTGTTTGGTTTGAGAAAATGAAGTAAATGTTGTTGCTACAAAAATGATTGATAATAAGATGGTTTTTTTCATGATTATTTATTATTGAATTTATATGTCCGTATTTTATTAATGTGTAAAGTTTATGAACTGTAGTGTGCTGTTTTAATGTTCGATAGCATTAAGTAACAAAACTATAATCTACCGCACAAAGGGTTAAATGATTTGCTTCTGTAATGAGTATATATCTTAACATAAACAAAGTGCAAATATAAATAACAAATTTTACATATACAAATTTTAATCACTATAAATTCACTTTATTTGTATGATGTTTTTTCGGTGAAATGATTCAGAAATATTGTGCTTATCATTCTTTCAGTAACTGTTATTATTTATGAGCCTTTGTAACATAACGATATATCTTCGGATACTGAGTAGTTTTGAATTCGGTTCTGTGTGCGAAATATACTTCATAAAAAACCCGCTATGATTTTTCATAGTGGGTTTTTGTCAGAGCACTTACAGATAAGTTTACTCTTCTGTCTTTTTGGCTTTTCTGGCCCTAAGCTTTTTCAACTCTTCTTCCAGTTTTTCAATTTCCTTTTCCTGGTTGTTGATGGTTTTGAGCAGTTCGTTCAGCTCCTCGTTTTCGATAGTAGTAGGATATTGCTCATCCACTCGTTCCAGAAAATCGGCCAGTATGTTCATGTAGTTCATAAAAGCGTCGTAGGGAGTATCAAAGCTTGTTCCCCAGGCATCCTTGTGACTCATGTAGCGGAAATGATCTGTTGACTGTAGTGTCAGCCAGTCGCGCAATAGTGGCTTGTCGGTACACATACGCACCCGTTCACCCACAGCGTATAACTTGTTTAAGGCTTCCTGCTGGAGGTCGTTCCCCATCCAGGGTGTCAAATCCTTGTCGGTGCCAACCCAACTGATAGGATACGGAACGGACAATGCACCGGCAGAGTCGCTCTTTTTGCTCAATTCCGACGGAAGCACAAAGTTCATTTGCTTCTCCAGCGCATGATATGGCAATGCTTTGAGGAATTCGAAGATTCCCGATTGAGCAGATTGAATCATGCCCAGTACCTCGTATCCCATACCAAGGTTGATGACTCCTTCTTCGGTTGGGAGGGCGGCAATGGAAGCAATTAAACTCTCGGATGTCATGGACATGCTCGAAAATCGGAAGGCAATATCGTCGCTCAGGCGATTATTTCTGACTAATAGTTTTAATTTTGGGAGGTACGAGTGATTGTAAACATAGTTCGGGCTTTTCCAGCCTAAAATATGTTTGGCCTCATCAATCATCATGGTTTTATATCCCATTTTATACACGAGCTCACCTACCTCGTCGGAATATATAAGCTCTGAGTTGAATAGTGCCGTAGGGCGTTTGCCAAAAAGCGCTTCTATTTTGTCGGCATGCATTTTCACTTGTCGTTCAAATTCGTTTGCATCGAAAATAGAAGATAATGAATGGGCGTAAGGTTCGGCAAAAAACTCAACGCTTCCGGTTTTAGCCAGGTCTTTGAAGCTGTCAATAACCTCGGGGGCATATTGCTCAAGCTGCTCGAGTGTAACGCCCGAAATAGAGAATGCACAGCGAAATTTACCGTTGGAGCTGCGAATCATTTCTGAGATGGTTCTGTTGGCAGTAAGGTATGATTGCTCAACGGCATTACGCATCCGATCTTCTGTCTGAAAATCATCGTAATAGTAATGATCTTTACCTATTTCGAAAAAACGGTAGCGTTTCAACCGAAACGGAAGATGAATTTGAAAATAAAAA
>Ga0302215_10002282_pt1 | contig 13270 bp, 13 predicted proteins | sample II_Fen_N3_1_FD_194580 | JGI IMG/M metagenome (GOLD analysis project Ga0302215, IMG submission 194580) | Peat permafrost microbial communities from Stordalen Mire near Abisko, Sweden - II_Fen_N3_1 | ecosystem: Environmental > Terrestrial > Soil > Wetlands > Permafrost | place: Sweden: Abisko... | reverse complement strand
TATTCTTTATGTCATATTGTTGCACATTCCACGGTGCTACACCTCCACCCAAATGTTGAAGTTCATGAATCCCATTAAAGCGCATAGTCCAATCATCCAAATATTTCTGATCACCAAACTTACCATCTTCCCGCCTGTTATAGCACCAATCCAGACAGGCATCTCTCCACCAATTTAATATTCTCAACCCATTTTCGGTGTTTTTGAAACACATAAATTGTACACAATATTTTCCTGACAAACTACTTTCATCATATACTACCGTGTATCGGTGATCGGTAATTAATACATCATTATCTCCGATTTCGTCAATCAAAATTTTGGGGTTACTATAAAAGCATAAATCAGCATCGATATATGTACAATGATTAATACCATAATTATTCAAACAATATAGAATAGTTGAAGAAGTACTTGTCCAACAATACTCGGCTTTAGTTCTTGAAGGCTTCACCTTCAATAGCTCTTTATCTTCAAATTGTGACAATGAAATAATCGTTGCTTGTTTTAATTCTAGTTGCAGCAATAAGGTATATGCTTTATCATCAAAGGCATATATATATATATGAAAGTCTGAACAAACTTCTTTTAAAGAATTATACATACATAACCCTTTGACTAAATAGTTGGAGTCAAACAAGGTACAAAAATTCAACATATCTTTCTTTTTAAAACAAAACCTTTAAAATAACTTCCTTCAAGATTACTCTTATCCAGTGCATCAAATTCTGACTTTATTTCATAATGTTTATTGAAGCTTTCCATAAGCTTTGTTTCATTAAAAAACCAACAGGGATAACTCGCAGGATAAATTTCAGGTGGAACATTTTGAATTGTGAGTCTGTGATGTTCAGACACAATAAAAGCAGTTCTGTCAAAAATAATATACTCAAAATTAAACTGCAATATCTGATTAATAACAGACTCCGGATTTTCCAAATACTGTAAAACACTTGAAAGTAATATTACTGAACATGAATGATTATCCATACATTCTTTGATTGAATAATAAAATTGTAACTGCTCATTTTCAAACAAGTTCCTACCAGTATCCACAAAATGTTTTTGTTCGACAATATTCCAATGTAGATCGTCAATAACAGATAAAAAATCTTTGTTTTGATAATAAGTACTCCCTAAAGAACCACCAAAATCAATTATATGCAACTTACTTTTTTGTTCAATTCCTATTCTAAGAAAGATTGCCAATAGTGGCCATGAATATTCAATTCTATCAAACAAAACGGAATCTCTTTCGTAAATTGCTTCACTATTCTTTACTTTAAGTAAAGAATTTTTAACTTTTTCGAGTATTACACCCTTATCATATCCTTCACAAAGCAAAGCTGCCTCCTCCCAGGAACTATAATTTCCAAACCAACCATATTGAACCGTTGATAATGGTTTAATTGATTTGTTAAAAATATCTATAAATACAAGAGGAATCAATTTTTTAATTATCAGTTTTAATCTTTTATTCATCATTCTGCAATTTATAGCATTAATAGTCTTTTCATTTTCCGATATATAATTCTCAAAAAACTTGCATTGTGATGCTTAAGGTAACTCTCTATTTTTTTTCTTTCTGATTTGCTCTCTTTAATTGGAATATTTTGCAATACTACAGGTGTTTCCGATAATTGTACATCCAATTCAGTAGATTCACCAAAATTGGTACCACTACCATCATTACCAGCATGATAAGTTAATGATCTTCCGGGATAAAGCGTCAACATATTATTAATAAATGCAGAAGCGTACCAACGAACAGCCCATGAAGTGTTTATACCCGCAATTTGATCTTTTAGCATTTGGGTATAGGAATATGCATTGTTAAAATCAAATTCAGAGGTTAAACCTTTATTTTCTAATTTCAATAATAACTTACGTCCATCCGGTTCAAAAAACGCCCATTTTTCCTTCCATGTTGCCCATCCCAAACAATCAGCTCCTTTTATAAAAAAAGTTTCAGGTAGTTTCTTTTTTATAGGGTAAATAAAAGAATGAATACTAATAACATCTTTCTCTGTTTGATATTTGTTTAGTCCTTCATTCATATATTTCAGGAAATAGGGAGAGGTCAATAAATCATCTTCTAAAACTATAACCTTCCCATATTGATTAACAACAGCACTTACGCCATCAATAATATTGTTACCTAATCCATAATTTGTACTTCTTTCAATAATATGAACCGAATTAAAACCGCTAATTGTTTTAAGATAATTTCGCACAGCTTGAACGGTATCTTTATCAGATTCATTTTTGACACCATCAGAATATACAATCAAGTCACTTTGAGAAGCGAATTCATTTTTAAGTAGTGCATTAATAGTTTGCTCTGTATGCAAAGGTCTATTATATACAAAAAGAACAATTGGTGCTAAATTATTTTTATTCATATACTCAATTTACTATTTAACTGATAAATGCAAAGACAGTAACCGATCTGCCAAAACTGAATTAAAAAATTTAGCATCTGATTGAATAAACTGATTATTGTATTTATCTACCATTTCATGAATAAATGAAAAAGGAGGTGTAAATCCTCTTTTTTGAGCAAATAAAATATAATCTGGTACAATTCCTTTCAGGGTCTCTTTCAGGAGATATTTGGGTTTATTGATTTTGTATTTCATCTCCAATGGCAAGGAAGAAACAAATTCAACCAACTTATAATCAACCAAAGGTGAACGAATCTCTACTGAGTTACCCATACCCTGCCGATCAGCCAGATACAAACAAAGTGTAGTCATAAACGTATCGAAAGTAGAACTATAAATTTGATCAACTTCAGGTTTTCCATCTTCGTAGGAAATATGAACATCTATATCTTTAAAAACTATTCTTTCATTCTTATAATTCAATACCGCAGTTTCCGCAAATTTAAGATAATCGTCGTAGGTCCAGTCGACAGTAGACTTATCATTAATCTTATTCGGGTAACCGGCATATAATATATATTGCCAGTTTTTAGACAGGAATTTAAAAAATGCTTTCTTCTTATCCAGTCCTTTCCATGGAAAAAAATTCTGATGTTGATGTTTTAACTTCAACGATTCAGCAGTATGATTCCATTCGGGATATCCATAAAATAACTCATCACCTCCCAAACCACCCAATAAAACGGTAAATCCCATGGCTTTTGCCTTTTTGTACAATGCCCATTGCGACATGGATGAGACATCGCAAACTGGCTCATCAATATACTGGGAATACTCAAAAAATATATCCTGAAAATCGGCAGCATCCAATTCCACCTCATGATAAATCAATCCTTTTTCCTGTGCAAAGCGTTTAGCAACTTCCCGTTCATCACAATCGTGTTGTCCTTTGTAACCGGCAGTAATTACATGTACTTCACGTCCAGATTCTTTGGCCAATGCAGCAATAGCACTTGAATCAATACCCCCGCTTAATAATATGGCAATAGGTACATCGCTACGCAGACAAATATTAACCGATTCACGCATCAATCGAAGTATTTCAAACTTGGCGTCTTCTACAGTTCCTTTAAATTTTGGCATTAAATCCCGTTTCCAATATTGATGTATTTCCAGTCCTTTGGCATCCACCAAAGAATATTCACCTGCCTGCAACCGTTTTATCTGTTCGATATAGGTATTTTTCAAATCATAAGGATAATTATATCGGATAGATTCTGCTAATGCATGCCCATTGATTTGGGTTTTATCAAGGTAATATTTTAAAATAGCTTTTAACTCGGTACAAAATACAACCCCAGTAGGTATTTGAGCATAATAAAGTGTCTTCTCTCCTACCCGATCACGGGCTGCAAATAGTTGTTTAGTCTGCGTATTCCAAAGACAAAAAGCAAACATTCCTCGTAAATGGTCCAAACAATTTACGCCATATTCTTCGTATAAATGCAGAATCGTTTCGGAATCGGAATCGGAATTAAACTCGTGACCTTTAGAGATTAAATCTTGTTTGAGCTCTATATAATTATATATTTCCCCATTGCATATCAATACCAGCGTTTTATCTTCATTAAACAAAGGTTGCTTTCCATTTTCAAGACCTATAATCGACAAACGGGTATGTGCTAATCCGCAGATATCATCCGTCCATACACCGTTCTCATTTGGACCGCGATAATGCATTTCCTGATTCATCGAAGCTAACTTCTCAATATCTGAATCAGTAATTTGAGTATAACGGTATATAGCTGAAATTCCACACATAAATATTGACAATTAATAATTCAGAATGAACAATGGATAATTAGAATCAAAAACTAATAGATTTTTGATTGAAAATTAGTGCATTTACTATTAAAGTTTAGTAGAGTTTATTTTAGTTTCTGAACCAACCATGTTGAAAAGTTATAAGTAGCCACTAATAATCCATAAAGCATTTTTTTTGATTTTACCCAATACATAACTTCCATATTTTCATGTTCGTATTTCCATGCATCATAATCAGGTATGAATTTATCAAAATTCGACTGTTTCATTATCTGCTTTATTTCACTTTTATAAGCTTCTGTATTATATTCTTTACTCGAAATACCATCCAGATTATAATCTGAAATAATTAAACCTATTTTTTTTGTTGTAGCATTATTAAGTATAATGGCACGATACCAAAAGTCAATATCTGAGTTATATTTAAAATCTTCGCGATATAAACCATTAATATCAAACATACTTCGTTTGATAAAGGTAGATTGATGGGCTAAACCATAATTATATAATGACCCAAAAGTTATATTCTCTGGTGGGTCTATTGTACAAACTATTTTCATATTATCTGAAATATGACTACCTCCATAGAGTATATCAGCTGACTCTTGTTTATTGAATACATTCTGTAAAACGTTTTTATCCACCAGAAAATCACCGGAATTTAAAAATAACAGATATTCACCTGTTGCCAATAGTATCCCCTTATTCATAGCATTATATACTCCTGAATCAGGCTCATAAATATAGTTGAATGGATGATTAGTTGATTGCTTATATTGCTTTATAATATCCAAACTACCATCAGTCGATAATCCATCTACCACAATATATTCGAAATCTGTAAAAGTTTGTACATCTACACTTTCAATTGTTTTGAGTAATCCCTGAGCATTATTAAAGTTAATGGTTATTATAGATAGCGTTGGCATAAAATATTATAATTAAGTCATCTTTTTAAACAATTTGCACTATAAGATTAATTCATTGATTTAAAATTATAAATATATTTTAATTCTTTGCTATTTGTAAAGAAAGCTACCAATAACAGCCGTTTTCTATCTGTTCATACCCGATTGGATAATCCTCTTTTAGAGGGCGAATCCAATGTTCATTAAACATAGCCTTATAAAATTCACGATTTTCGTCTTCTTCCCATCTTTTGCCTTTAATCCCAAATAACAACTGAGTAGCCCCTCCTAAATGTATAGCCTTTTTACCCAGGCTCTTAACATAGCCAGCTAAAGGCATTCCATATGCACCGCAGCCGATAATTGCAACATCAAATTCTTTCTTATCTATCTCTTGTTTCATATATTCAAAAGCATCAAACCATGTCGTAAATTCAGAATTATTTTTTGCAATTGACTGCACTGCTTTAATAGTAAGCAAATTAAATTCAGGGAGTACATTTTTATTCTCAAATAACAATTCTCTATTATTTTTGTATTGATATTGTATTGTTTTTTCAAACGGATGTATAACTAATACATTTTTACCTTTTAAAGCAATAGACCATGGATCATTATAATAATAAGGTTCTAAATCTTCCAATTTTACTTTTTTAGCCCGAGATAATTCTTTTTCAAAAAAGGATTCTTGTTTCATTATTGTTCCAAGAATATCTATTTCTGGAATTAAATCGTAAATTAACTGTGCATATTTCGATAAATTTTCATCGGTTGGTGGGTAAAAACCTGCATTATTCCACATAAGTTCACGAGTCCAATGTCTCCAACCTAAACTGTCTACTCTTTGCGATAAGAATCTTAGTGTATTTTTCAAATTGGGTTGATTCCAATAATCCATAGCACACATTAACACATCAGAACCAAATCTCGTTATTAAACTTGGCTTATTGGATAATAATTCTTGTTTGATAATATCTGAAACAATCTGTCCAGAAAACTGTACATGCTCATAACTGAAATCAATATCCCAACTAAGTTTATTTTTTGGTGGTTTTAAAAACAAGCCAATAACTCGACGTAATCTTTTTAGAAATAAACTCATAGATCAATATTATTTTAAAAATAACCAGCCATGATCCCTACTATAATCATACGAAAAACCTGTTTCAGTTACAAACCCTTCAGTTTCAATTGTTATATTCCTAGAAACATCTACAAACCCCTCAACATTAGGATTAGTCAAAGACAAAGCTGCATAATATATACCATGCATCAAACCCTCTGGCAAAATTAACGTTTCCTCAATCATAAAATAGCCTAAACCATAAGTAGGGATTACTCCTGTTGCTAATCTTGGATTAAAAATAGCCAAAGGCATTGTTTTATCATCCGAAATATAAACTTCAAGAACTAGTTTCATGGGAGTTTTCAACTTCCCTTTTATACAAAATCTCAATTTTGTTTCATTTGCCTTCAATTTAACAAATGTCGAATTATTTCCATTTATCGTAATTTCATCAATTGAAATATCTGAATGTTGTCTTGTAATAAAATTCACAATACGTTGATCAGGATTTGGATTAAAGTCCATATTTTGATAATGTGAGATTGCATTATTTATATTTCCACAAAATTCTACTAATCCATTACCTAAAACAATACCTGTCTTACACAAATTTCTTACCGCCCCCATATTATGACTCACAAACAACACAGTCCTCCCCTCCCCTTTTGAGATATCCTGCATTTTGCCAATGGCTTTCTTTTGGAATTCGGCATCACCTACCGCCAGTACTTCGTCTACTACCAATATTTCAGGTTCGAGGTGTGCAGCAATGGCAAAACCAAGTCTTACCGTCATACCGCTGGAGTAACGTTTTACAGGAGTGTCCAGATAACGCTCCACGCCGGAGAAGTCTACAATTTCGTCTAGCTTGCGTTTTATCTCGGCTTTGGTCATGCCCATAATAGCACCGTTCATAAAAATATTTTCGCGTCCGGTCATTTCGGGATGAAATCCTGTTCCTACTTCCAGTAAGGATGCTATACGTCCACGTGCTTTAATAGTTCCGGTGGTTGGAGCAGTAACTTTGGAGAGAATCTTTAGTAAAGTAGATTTCCCTGCTCCATTTTTACCTATAATACCAAGCACATCGCCTTGTTGCACTTCGAAATTAATATCCTTAAGTGCCCACACATAATCACTCGTGCCTTTGTGTGCACGGTCGTTCACCTCACCAATTTTCAAGTATGGATCTTCTTTTCCCTGTATGTTCATCTTCCACCACCGGTTGAGGTCGTGGCTGAGTGTTTGGGTAGATACCAGACCGAGGCGGTATTCTTTGGATATATTTTCGAATTTAATTGCTGTTGGCATGAATATAGTGATAAACGATTAGTGATTAGTGATTAACGACAAGTGATAAACATTATTCCAAAGTTAAAATCACAAAAATACATTTTTTTAACCGCGAATTAATCGATCCCGAGATAGTTATCGGCATAATGTTTTTATATAACTACAAATGTAATTAAAAGTTTTTAACCACGAATTAAAAATAATATTAATACAACCACGAATTACACGAATTTACACGAATTAAATTCCTTCTATTAGTGCAATTAGTGGTTCTATTTATTTTTACTTCGAGTTAATGATTAATTCATATTATTTTTAACCACGAATTACACGACCCCGATAGCTTTCGGGGCACGAATTAAATTTCTCTTATTGGTGCAAATTAGTGTAATTTGTGGTTGATTATCTTATTTTTTTTGTAATTGAGGTTATCTTATGTATTCAAGTACCGTTTGTATTCTAAGCTATCAGTGCCAAAGTTAATCAAAATACCCAATTTACTTCTTGTTGCTTTTAAATAATTAATTATCTGAGCTTCATGTACAGGCAAAATAACAGAAACTGCCTTCAATTCTACAATAATAGCATTGTAACAATACAAATCCGCAATAAAACACTTTGATAGTAATTGTTGCTTATAATAAATTTCAATCCCCGATTGCGCAACATAAGGTATTAATCTCGTTGCCAACTCCAGTTCAAGTGCTTCTTGATAAACTGATTCTAAAAACCCCTGACCAAGAGATCGATGCACTTCCATTGCTGCTCCGACAATATTATATGTTTCATCCTTGAAAAGCATTTCGGACATATTGATTTGTTTAAATCTTTATTCAGGGTTAATTTAGAATCAAATATCGTTTTATTCATAATTTCCGAGCACAAATATAGACAAAGATATTCAAAAACATGACTTTTAAAGGCTTTTATTCGGGTTTACTTTTAAATTTTTGTTGTTCTATTCATTTAAAGCCTTTAACATCATTACAACATTTATTTCACAATCTATTTTTCGACCATATTTTAATTCTTATCTTTGTTCCTCTTTAAATGCTTAAATAAATAAACAAAATCATTTGCGTTCTGTTCAGCAATTGATTAAAAATACTACTTTAAAATTTATGATGAATTCCACAAAAATAACCAATACATTATCAACGGAGAATATTCGTAAACTTATTTGGAATTACTCGCTTCCGGCAATAGTTGGTACTGTGGTTATGTCATTATACAATATTGTAGATCGTATTTTTATCGGTCAGGGTGTTGGACCTTTAGCAATTTCCGGATTAGCACTTACTTTTCCTTTTATGATTTTTCTTATGGCTTTCGGTCTTTTGATTGGTGCAGGGTCTGCTGCCCGAATTTCAATTACACTGGGTGAAGGCAATAAAGAAAAAGCCGAGAAAATACTTGGCAATGCCTTTACACTGACGGTTATTATATCAGGAACGGTTATTGTACTTTCATACATTTTCATGCATGATTTGCTGCGACTTTTTGGAGGAACTGAAAAAACTATAAAATACGCTGAAGATTTTATGCAAATTATTATTCCCGGAGGTATTTTTTCTGCGTTAAATTATGGTTTTAATAATATCATGAGGGCTTCGGGCTATCCCCGAAAAGCCATGTACACTATGATTATTTGCGCAGGAATAAATCTAATATTGGCGCCTATCTTTATTTTTGGCTTTCACTGGGGTATTCAAGGTGCGGCTTTTGCTACCAACATTGCTTATTTGGTTGGAACTATTTGGGTCTTAGAGCATTTCACTCAGGCTAAATCGAATATCCGTTTTCGAAAAAAAAACTTCCGATTAGATAAAGATATCGTAAAATCCATTATCAGCATTGGTATGTCACCGTTTAGTATGCAACTGGCTACATGTATGGTTGTAATACTTGTAAACACTACTCTAATACATTATGGAGGCGATTTAGCAATCGGTGCTTATGGCATTATCAATAGTATTAACACACTGATTGTAATGATTATTGTAGGATTAAACCAAGGCACTCAACCTATTATCGGATTTAATTTTGGAGCAAAATTGTACGACAGAATGTTTAAAACATTGAAATATGCCATTATTATTGCAAGCTGTTTAACTACATTTGGTTTCGTTATCGGTACTTTTTTACCAATGATAATAACTTCGTTTTTTACGCGTGACATTGAACTTCAAACTATTGCAACCAATGCATTGCGTATTTCGGTTGTTATGTTTCCTATTGTTGGTTGTCAAATTGTAATCACCAATTTCTTTCAATCCATTGGGGAAGCAAAAATATCTATTTTCTTAAGTCTAACGCGTCAATTTTTGTTTCTGATACCTTGTTTAATCATACTTCCTCCAATTTTCGGACTTACAGGAACTTGGGCGTCAATGCCAGTTTCGGATGGTTTAGCTACTATCGTAGCTGCTGTAACCATCTATTTTTATGTCAATAAGTTTAACAGAAAAATAAAGTTATAAAGTGTGTAAAAAAAAGAGAAGAACCACTAGTCCTTCTCCCTTTACTAATTTATCGTCTACTCGTTTACTTCTTAACTTGTTTACTTATCTTCTTAACTCGTTAATTCGTCTACTTCTTTACTTTTGCACTAAAACCCAAGCGTCAGGAAAACGCGTTGCAATGTCTTTGATACGTACATGAGCTTGTTTATAATCATCGAATGAGGCTATTAAAACTCGGAACATACCTTTTTCATTCACTACAATAACAGCTTTGTTACCTTCAGCGTTCAACGTAGTTTGTAAACCTTTGGCATTAGTTTGTTTGCCGAAACTACCAACCACCACATGATATTTGAATTTTAATGCTTCAGAATTGGTTTCACCTTCTGCAAGACTGAAATTTTCGTTACGGGTTACTTCAGGTTCAGCGGGAATTGGAGTAGTTGAACCTAAACTACTATGTGTAGGGGCAATGGCTTCACTTTTTGGAGCAACTGATGTTTTGGGTGCAACTGGTGTTTTGGGTGCAGTAGCTTGTATATTTGCACCAGCTGGAATTTCAGCTACTTTTTGTTTCGTTTTACAGGCCGAAGTAGCCATCATTACTACTGCAAGTGCAATAATCAATCGGATTGATCTGTTCATAATTTCTTTAATTATTTATTTGTTTTTATCTTATGTCTCTTGTATAAAGTCTTGTCTACTCAATTATTGTTCTTCGTTTTTTTATTTTGAGACTACAAAGATGAAAAGAAAAATGAATCTAGCCAAATATAAATTATATTTTTCTAAAAAAAAAAGCAATTAATGAAACAATATGACCTATTATAACGTTTAGAGAGTAACAAAAATCGAAAACAATTGAATTACTAACAAATAAATATTACAATCATGAAATTTTCATTGCCTGAATTACCTTATGCTCAAAATGCATTAGAACCCGTTATAAGCGAAAAAACGATTGGTTTCCATTATGGGAAACATCATCTAACCTATGTAAACAACCTAAATGGTTTGATTGAAGGAACCGAATTTGAGAATTCTGATTTAGATACAATTGTAAAAAAATCGGATGGACCCATATTCAACAATGCAGCACAAATTTGGAATCATAACTTTTACTTCCTTTCTTTGACTCCAAATAAAGGTACAGTTCCAAGCGAAAAATTAGCAAAAGCAATTGATTCAGCTTTTGGTTCCTTAGAAGCTTTCAAAGCAGAATTCAACAAAGCAACAGTATCGGTATTTGGTGCCGGTTGGGGTTGGTTGGTAAAAGATGCTGATGGAAAACTTTCCATCAGTAAAGAAAGTAATGCAGGAAATCCTCTTACACGCGGCTTAACTCCACTCCTAACTTTTGATGTATGGGAACATGCCTATTATCTTGACTATCAGAATCGCCGTGCAGACTATGTGGCTGCACTGTGGGATTTAGTTGATTGGAAAGTAATTTCTGAACGATACTGAGAATGACAAAATTAAAGTTTTCTATTGATATTTAATTACTTAAATTCAAATTAAAAATTGAATTAGTTTGAAAAAATAAAATTTAGAGCCGAATTGAACGAACATCAATTCGGCTTTTTGTATAAATACGAGAATGAATATAATTAAAATTTGCAAAACAAAACAAAAAATTGAAAGTTCGTTAAATATAACAATGAAACATTCATATTACTAAAAATTGATGTTGGTTCGAAAGGTTATGTTCTAAAAAAATTATCTTTGTAGTCAAATTTATAGTAACCGATTTGTGACTTGTATATTATAAAATTAAAAATATTTTGTTTTAAGTGAATTTACCTAAAATTATTAATAGAAAAAAGCGAATGAAAAATTTATCACTCATTTTAAATGCCATTTTGGCTATAGCCGTAATAGTTCTTTTTTGGTTGGTTTTGAGCACCAAATCTACTACTGCTAATAAACCAGTAGTAACTTGGAACGATACGATTACAAAAGGCAAATTACCATTAGCTTATGTAAACATCGATTCTCTATTATCAAATTATCAGTTTGCGAAAGATGCAAACGAATCATTGACAAAAAAACAAGAAGATTCTCGTCTTACAATAAATACAAGAGCCCGTCAATTGCAAACTGAAATGGCTGAATTTCAAAAGAAGTTAGAGAACAATGCATTTTTAAGTCGCGAACGTGCTGAACAAGAACAGTTACGTTTACAGAAAAAACAACAGGAATTACAAGAACTTGACAGCAAACTAAGTCAACAATTGGTACAAATTCAGCAAAAGATGAGTGAACAATTGCGCGACACCATCAATAAATTTATGAAACATTATAACAATGATAATAAATACGAAATGATAATCAGCAACACCTCAAGCGACAACATATTATATGCTGCTAAAGGATATGATATTACTTCGGAAGTAACTAAATTATTGAACGAACGTTGCGCTAAAAAATAAAAGATAAAGTTCTCTCAAAAATAAAAAATGCAATGTTCTAATGAGTGTTGCGTTTTTTTTCGAAAATTCGAATAACTGATAACCGATTACTGTTCAGTTTCCTCTAAATGAAAGATAAAAAGAGGTAAGCGCATAAATTAACACACACACAACCCATGAATTGGAAGAAGTAAACATTAAGTACGCAGCCAGCGCCAAAAACAAACTAGTGAAAAGACCTAAACGCATGATTCGCTGTTTGTTTCTATCAACTTTAGAACTATACCAGACATTTTTTGCCTGAATATAAATTAGTAAAGCGCTGCCCGATGAAAAGATGTATGGAGCTGGTGTAAATTGGAGAAGTTGGGTAATAGCGCCAAGTATTGTAAGTGTACCTCCGGTGATAAACAGAATTTGCGAGAGTTGTTTTTGTATCATTCTTTAATAATAAAAATATCTTCGTTTTCTTTCTTCATATAATACTGTTCACGAGCAAATTTCTCTAAATTATCGTTGCTCGATTGTAATTCATTTTTCTTTTGTTTCGTAGATTTAATCTCGTTCTGATAATATTTCAGTTCTACCTCCAATTGACTGATTTTTTGACTTGTTTTCCAACGATTAATAAGATTATGCTCGTCAAAAAAAGTCACAAAAACAGCAAAGACCATAAAAACAATCGAATACTTATTTAAAAGTAAGGACTGGAGTCTTTTACCTATTTTTCCTAAAAATGACATATTAATACTAGTTACAAGTTACAAGTAATCAGAAAAATGAATCGATAAATAGATGAAGTACAACTAAAAATATATAGTGATATTGTATACTTCTTTAATACTGGATTACTAATAGAGTGACAAAGATAAGCATTTTTTATCAACCTTCTTTTTTTTGAGAAATCTTTTTTTTTTGATGT
>Ga0302215_10002280_pt1 | contig 13274 bp, 8 predicted proteins | sample II_Fen_N3_1_FD_194580 | JGI IMG/M metagenome (GOLD analysis project Ga0302215, IMG submission 194580) | Peat permafrost microbial communities from Stordalen Mire near Abisko, Sweden - II_Fen_N3_1 | ecosystem: Environmental > Terrestrial > Soil > Wetlands > Permafrost | place: Sweden: Abisko... | reverse complement strand
CAGAAAGCATAGCCGATTGAATTTCTATTTTCGTGCCATCGGGACTAAAAGTTGGATGAGGATGATCACCCGCTGTAACTTTGTGTCCGGCAGAAAGTAACATCATTTCGTGTGTTTTTCTATCGATAAGGTAAATATTTCGGGCAAAATCGTCGCCTACCAGAAAATGCTTATCCGCAGAGCCATTTACGTGCCAAAAACCACTACCCGAAGGTGTTTGTCCGGCAATAATCATTTCGCGGGTATTGATATTTACCACACCCAGACCCGACGGTTTTTCGCGTGTTCCACAATCGCCCCAGCTGTTATCCTGTCCCGGATTTGCTCCGGTTACATCTGTTCCTTTTACGCTCGTAGTATCCGATTCGGTTTTAATTTTACGGTGCCCCATAATGGCTATTGCCACTTCGTCGTTGCTGATAACTGCTTCGTGTGTAATCCATTCAAAATCAGACTCGGGATACAGCGGACGCAACCCGGAACCATCCGAATTGACAATCCAGGTGCGCTGTGGTGATTTACCACCTGTTTCCCAACAGAAAATAATTTGTCCATCAACCCAGGGATTGCTTTGAATATGCCCAATTTGGAAAGGAACCGAAGTCACATATTTTATTTCTCCGGTTTTAATGTTCATACCGGCAATGCCAGCCGGTCCTGCACCCATCTTTCGTGGTCCAAAGCTTGTTTCTATTTTTACATCGGTAGCCAAATGCTTTGCTGCTTCAGTTTTTCCAACCCGAAACCACACCCATTCTTCACTTCCATCTAAAGCCATGTCGCCCCCGGCTCCTAGTTCTGGCAAAGTTGTTCCACAAATGCGTTGATATTCGGTAGCCGGTTTTAGTTTGTGATCTTTGCTATCGGCAAAAAGTTTCGCCAAATCCACTTCCACAATGGTTAACGAAGTACTATCGTTCTCCATTTTTCGCATGAAATAGAGTTTCATCGATTTTCGCGCTACATTCAGCATCCCAACGTATCCACCTTCGGTTACTTGCACCAATTCGCCCGATTTTTCATTCACTGCCATGGCTTCACCTTTCACCCTGTTGGAACGAAAGATAAGCCACTTTCCATCGGATGTCCACTGATTGTGAGTTTGATATATTTTAGAGTCGCCAGCTTGTGTCGAGGTTAGGAAAATCAGTTTTTGTCCGGTAATCGGATCTTTTACCACTTTTCTTTCGGAGGGAAAGCGAGAACCAATTTGTGCCTGTAGCAATTTGCCAGTGAGCACATTGACAAGTAGGATGAGAATGAATACTTTTTTGTACATGTGTTTTTATTTCTTCTTTGTAGGGATATAAATAAATTCAATTCCTTTCCCTTTTCGTGGATTCAGGTTGCGGGAATAGCGCATGGTGCTATCGTTGTCCCAATGCTCGAAAACGCCCAAACTTTTCACTGGCTTGCCGCCTTGCATGTACTTCGTTCCAGAAGGAGCATTTTCGGGTGTTGCCATTTCGTGTAGAAAATCATCAGCATTTTCGCGAACTAAGATTCTGGGCACATTATGATACGAAGCTTCGTTGTTGTTCTTGCTTTGTGCATACATAATATCCAACCCTACCGATTGAATAGCCACACCGTCGAACGAAGCCAATACACATGCCGGCCATTCTGGGTTTTCGTAAGGTACTACCTTATTGTTGAATGGATAATTGGGGAAATGCGACGGATAACAACGCCATTTACGACCACAATACAATCCATCGAGCACGTATAAAATAGTTTTAGCACCGAGGTTTGGAGCGGCTGCTAAATCGACCAATGGCGAATAGGCATTTTTCACGCCTTCCTTCTTGGTATTTAAAATGGAATGAAGTTCCGAAGTTCCTTTGATGGAACCTGCATGGTTTTTACCGGTCATGGTCAAAGCAGTCTGGCCTTCGTCGCCGTCTTCCATGTAATTATACGGATAAGAATGCAACTTTACCAAAGCCATATTAATCAAATAAGTGGCTTCTTTAATTTGGCGTGGAATGAGTTTCGCTTTATTGAATTTTCCGGCCGAATAACTTACAGCTTCGACCCAATCGGCAGCTTCCAGCCCGGTATAATTACCATAAGCGGGATTGACAGGCTGTTTTGGGTCGGGCGCATTTTCCTGCAAGAACCGAACATCCTTGAATTCTTTCCAAACTTCGGTAAGCAAATACGGATAAATTGGACGACGGGCATCGTACACAATAATATTTTTTTGAGGTACACTAGCTTCGTTTACCAACTGACGTACCATGGCCAGCACCATTTGTGGTGTGGCATCGGTCTGATTATCGGTTTTATCCACGCTACTGTTGTTGAGATTGATTTTTACAGCCACTACTTCGCCCGCTTTGTAGCCTTGCTTTTTCTGACCACGTGAAGTTGCGTTGTAATACTGAAAAATCTTTTGCCAGGCTTCTTTGTCTTTTTTCGTTCCGGTCAGTTTTTGGATGGTGGTAGATAAAATTCCGCCCACTTTTTCCACATCGGTATTTTTATCGAGCCACCACTGGTCTTCTTTCTGTTGCCAGTTGCCCGCCCATTTAGTTGCTTCGGGGTCGCGAGCCATTACTACCCGTCCCGGGAAAATACCTTTTGCTTCTCCAATAGGTTGATTGGATGCTCCCGGTTTCCAATCGAAACCCACAGCCGGGGTATATTCTTTAGCCGGAGCAAAAGCCAGTGCATCAGGAATATTTGTTGGGAAAACAATAAACCAGCCGACTAAAACGACCAACGTTGCAACTGAAGTTGCAGTAACAATCCATCTTTTAGTTGAAAACTTTTTTCCAATGAGTTTAAGCCCAAACATGCTGGTTACAACTCCTGTGAGCCAAATAACAAAAGCACTGGCAATGGGGAATGCTGCCCGCTGGCAAGGGTAGCTTGCTCGACTTGGTTTTGGAATAACCCGAATAAGAAACCATGCAAGAGCACTAAGTCCTACGAAAAATGCCAGGGCTTTTTGAACGGTTTTATTTGAAACTAATTTTTGAATATATCTGTACATTTGTGTGTGTTCGGATTATTTTTCCTCGAAATTAATCACATTTTCATGGATTTGTTTTTTGTTACGAATGGTATCGGCCACCACATTTTTCAGAAAGATATTTTCTACGGGCAATTCTTTTTGACCCAGAATTCTGGATTCGAACTGCACATTTGTAGCCTTTATGTTTTCGAGGTAAACGTTCTTTATTGGCGTTAGTTTACGCACATAGGTTGGCACCAAATCTTTCCACTGATAAAGTACATCTGTTTCGATACCCAAAATACCCAAATCCATTTTACCCGCTTTGATATTTTTTATGTAAAGGTTGTTCACATAGCCACCCATGCGTTCATTGGTTTTGATAAATACAAGATGGAACATTTTAGCTCCATCATTCACCAGACAGTCGTGGACATACACATTTTCTATTCCGCCCGAGAGTTCACTTCCTACAGCAATAAGTTGATGACCATTCTTCACCGTACAGTTGCGGATAACCAGATTCTTTGTCGGAACTTGAATGCGCCACCCTTCCTGATTACGACCTGATTTAATGGCAATAGCATCATCGCCCTGATCGAACTGACAATTTTCCACCAGAATATTCTGGCTCATTTCAGGATCAAAACCATCGTTGTTATGACCGTGTGCATATACATTCAACTTGCGGAGTAATATGTTTTTCGACAAGTACATGTGTATGGTCCAAAATGGGCTATTGACAATGGAAAAACCTTCGAGACGAATGTTCTCACAACGATTGAACTGAATCAAATGTGGACGCAAATGAGCTGTGTCGTTTACCATCAGGCGTTCTGTTGTTGGGACATTCTGATACGACATATTGTACAAGCGTTTCAGGCTTTCCATGTGCGGACGAGGACGTGCTCCCCAAATTTTCCACAAATCCATTTTGGCTTTGATAGTACCTTCGCCGGTTATGGCAATGTTCTTGCACTTCCACGCGTAAATGAGCGGCGAATAATTCATACATTCCATACCTTCCCAACTAGTATTTACTGCCGGTAAGTAATCGCTTGGTACGTCGTCGAAAAGCAGAACAGCTCCTTTGCTAAGATGCAGATTGACATTGCTTTTAAAATGAACAGAACCAGTGAGCCATTCTCCGGTTGGAATAATTACCGTGCCAGCACCAGTTTTATTGGCTTTATCAATAGCAGCGGCAATTGCCTTAGTCGTTTTTACCTTATCACCTTGTACGGCTCCAAAGTCGACTATGGAAAAGGTTTTGCATTGTTTGAAATCGGGAACAGTAATAACCGGCATCGCAAATGGAGCTTCCACTTTGATGCGGGTTGAAGTCAGAGCACTTTTGTTTTTTGTAAAAGAACTCAATAGCAATGTCAGAACTAGCAAACAAGGAATCGCAATCTTCTTCATTTTTTTTATTTCAAAAGCCCTTTCAAAGGCAGTTTTTGATTTTTCACTTCTTCTACAAATAATCCGGCAAATGTACGTGCACCGGTGGTATTTAAATGGGTAGAATCCTGCACACCTGTTGGGCGGTTTGGATATTCAGCCGGTTTGGTGAAAAGGTACAGTGATTTGGAATTTTCCGATCCGAGCTCAGCCACTACTTTACGTGTTTTAGCTTCCATGTCGATATACGGTGTTTTTGTTTCCAAAGCAATTTCACGAGCGGCTTTAATGTACTCACCGTGCGTATCTTTCAGGTTTCCTTTGCCATCGAAATGGCGACGAACCACCGAAGAACAAATAATCGGATTTGCTCCTTTGGCACGTGTTTCGTCGATGTATTTTTTCAATAACTCTTTGTAAGTAGTCGCAGCAACGGTATGTAATTTTTCTGCAGGTTTTTCGTCGTTGTGTCCAAACTCAATAACAACATAGTCGCCGGGCTGAATACTGTCGTAAATAACTTTCCAATGTCCTTCGTCCAGAAAACTTTTAGAACTTCTACCGTTTAAGGCATGATTATGAACTTGCACGTTTTCGGTTACAAATTCATTGAAAACCATTCCCCAACCGGTTTCTGGAGCTTTGTCGGCTTGCTTGTTGGCCATGGTGGAATCGCCAATCATCCAAATATTTACTTTTTCGTTGCTTTTGAATGATAATACAGTCAGTGCGGCAATACCTAAAAGGACTACCAATATATTTTTTTTCATACTTATTTTTTTATTACTAATGGCGCACCATTTACATTTACTTTTTCAACTTTTATACCGGTGTAGCCGGTCTTCAACTCTGGTGATTTAGCTGTTGCATCTATGTTTTTAAACGTGATGTTAGAAACCTGATCCGATTTATTTCCTCTCATTTCGCCAAAGTCTTCGCAGGTTGCCTTAATGTTCGAAATGGAGATGTTACGCACAATTGCATACGGTTTCTCTTTGCTACCTTCCATGGTGAAGAATTGTGTCCAAGGTCTCATTTCTATAATGGTTCCACATCTTCCGGTAATATTTTCCACAGTGATGTTTTCATAAATTTGGTAAGTGTCCGGACGCATTTTGAGTCGTAATATTGGCGTATTACTATCTATCTTGCAATTGCGTACCGTGATATTACGGGCATGAATGCTTTCGCTTCCCAATGTCAGTAAACCATGCGATTCGCCGAATGTACAGTCTTCCACCAAAATATCTTCAACAATACCATTCTCGGAACGTTTGTGAGCATCTGGTCCTTTGCCACCTTTGATACAAACGCCATCATCGTTCACCGAAATATAGCATTTGCGAACAGTTACCCGTTTGCAAACGTCAATATCAATGCCATCGGTGCTGGGTGCTTTAATAGGGCGGAAAGGCGAACGAATATCACAGCCTTCTATCAGCACATCGTTACATTGATACAAATGCGTTGTCCAAAAACCGGAGTTGCAAAGTTTTACATTCGAAATGTTCACGTTGTTACAGCCCCAAATAAAAAGCAAACGCGGACGATGCACCTGAAGGTTGGTAGCCGATTTACCTATTAGTTTCATGGAGTCGCGACAAGCCCAGAAAGCCTTCCAGTATTTTAATCCATTTCCATTTATTGTACCGGAACCTGAAATGGCAAAGCTATCTACATGATACGCATTGACCAAAGCCGCATAATAATAGATGCTTTTCCCCTCCATGCGAGATGGAATCAAGGGATAATCGGCAATATTGTCCGAACCTTTAAGCACTGCACCATTTTCCAATCGCAACTTTGTTTTAGGTTTAAAAAATAATGCACCAGACAGGTAAACTCCTTTTGGAATCACAATGGTTCCACCTCCTTGCTCCGAAGCATTATCGATGGCCGACTGTATGACCGTCGTGTTCAGTTTAGTACTATCTGGAGATTCTCCAAGATTGGTAATTACGTAATCGATGGCATGAGCTGATAGGAAAATGCTCAGTACACATACTGTTAGAAATACTTTTTTCATGAAATTTTATTTTTTTGTCTGCTTATTTTACTTTTTCATAGATCTCTGCTTCCACAATGCGAAGCTGACCTTTGGTATTGGCGGCTTTGGAATCCTTGAATCCATCCAACTCTTTGTTGCCATTTACTTCAATCATGTTTTGGAAAGCATCCTTTTCCGTTCCCGAACCTGTGAGGCGAATGGTAAGCGATTTCCCTTTGGTTGGCGTAACCGGAATAGTTACATAACCCAGGCTTTGAACTGTTTCGCCTTTCCATACAACATTTTTATCAACTAAAATCTCTATTGGATAACTGCGTGTGCGCCAACCTGTCAATTTTAAACTCACTTCCGAAACGAGAGCCGGTTTAGAAAACTGATAAGTAATCCAACCCGTAGCTATTTTTCCGTCGTTGGTCCATTCGGTTATTTCATTATCATCGTAAGTCAACGCAGCTTTATCGGCATTGATACCGGCTGTTGCCGAAACAATATCAATGGATTTACGTATCGCTTTAAACGAAGGTATGGAGGGTGTTTCGCCACGACTCAGGTTTGAAGGTAATCCATCGCTTGTCAATTCTGCATTCAACCCATTTTCTATTTTTACCGGAACAGTTTCGAATGCAATACTTGCTGTTGGTAATCCTTCGGCAGTGGCCGTAACGATAACTTTTCCGGCTTCGGTTGTACTTCGTATTAATGCCCGGTTTACCCCACATTCGGCCGGAAGTGTTTTAGAAAGAATGTAATTATCAGGCCCCTGAGCAATGCCTCCACGCCATTCGGCCGGACCATCCAGTTTAAAGTTCACCGGAGTAAATACAATTGGACAACGTTGTCCTTTTGCATCTACTACTTCCACTTGTACCAATACCATGTCAGCACCATCGGCTTTTACAGTTGTTGGTCGGTTGATAAGTGTTAGTTTTAATGCAGCTGGAGCTCCGGCAGTTTCCTTTATGTCAGAGCTAAGCTCTTTTAAGTCCCCTTTTGGGGATTTAGGGGTCATATAACTTATCGCCTTCAATTCTCCGGCTTCATATTTTACATTTTTGAAGGTATGTAAGAAATTATAGCTTTTTTCGCCAAAGCTCAACGATTTTCCATTCAGAAATAACTCTACTTTATCAGCAGGAGAAACAACCAATACGTCTTTTACCGTTCCGGGAGCATAGTTCCAGTGCCCGATAATATAAGTGCGTTGTTTTTCAATATCAACCCATCCATCCCACATTACCTGATGAGCATAAAAAGCATCTTTGGCAATACGCATGGCATCTACTTCGCCACTACGACGGAAGTTTTCTTCGCCACGGCAATGGGTATTGGTATCGGAGAAAACAATATTCAATCCACCGCCACTTACCCGTTTTCCGGTTCCGGGGCGGCATACAAAGTAATCGTTCCAACGGATAATATCTTCTTTGGCAAACGAATCCTGATTGCGATTGTAGTCACTTGCATCTGCATTTTTGTAAAGTGGCCCTGCACCATTTTTATGATAAGGTGGAGTCAGTTCGTCCCAATATTTACGCCAAGCTTCGTCACGACAATATTCGGTAGCAATCATCGGTTTACCGGCACTGTGATTGACATACAGCATTTCGCCACCGTATTCGGCAATTTTGCTATCGAGCATTTCGCGTGAACCGCTGGCACGACCGCCATGCGGGTCGAAAGTGTCACGAATGGCTTTCATTTCGGCCATGTGTTCTTCGCTAACGCCTTTGTTGCCGCTTTCGTAAAGTAAAACACTCGGGCTATTTCGGTTATAAATAATGGCATCGCGCATCAGTTCGGTGCGTTGTTCCCAACGGCGACCTGTTACGTCGGCTTCGGCATCTCCGGCCGGAAACATTTGCATCAACCCTACCCTATCGCACGATTCCACATCCTGTCGCCAAGGCGAAACATGCATCCAGCGCACCATATTAGCATTACTTGCGACCATTAGCCCATTGCTGTAATCGCTCAACCATGCCGGAACAGACATTCCTACTGCCGGCCATTCGTTACTGGTGCGTTGTGCGTAGCCTTTCATCTGAAGTGCCCGATCGTTGAGATAAACCGTACCATTTTTAAACTCTGTTTTACGGAATCCAGTTCGGGTTTTTACAACGTCTACAGGTTTGCCATCAATTTGCAGGGTAGTATATACATTGTACAAATAACCGTAACCCCAACTCCAGAAATGCAAACCGGAAACCTTAGAAAAAGCGGTCAGTTTAGTGGTTTTGCCAGCTTCCAGCGTTTGTTTCTCGCCCGGAAATTGCGCTATTACTTTTCCGTCCATATCTTCAACACTCACTTCGTATTGAATAGTTGTAGCAGTAGGTGTTTCATTCTTCACTTCCGATTCGGCATGAATCATAGCATTCTTTCCTTTTATATCAAAGTCAGTAGCGTACACATACGTTCCGGTTGTTTTCAGATTTGAATACAATGGCAGCGTTTGATAGACATTCCCGCTAATGTGTAACAACACATTTTTCGGAATACCACCGTAATTGGCATTGAAGTTCTTGTTGTTCCACTGAAACGGACTGTTGGTTGCCTTTTCGTGGTAGTTCCAATCATTGTCAACGCGTACAGCTATCAAATTATCAGCATCAAATTTAATCTTGTCCGAAATATCGAAACCAAAAGCCATCACACCGTTTTCGTGCAACCCAACTTTCTGTCCGTTTACATATACTTCGGCAGCAAAACGCACCCCTTCGAACTCGAGAAATACTTTTTTCCCATTATCCGAAGCAGATAAACGAAAATGCTTGCGATACCACATTACCGTATCGGTCAATTGTTCAATATGTACCCGAAAAGCCTCGTCCTCGTTAAAAGCATGCGGCAACGTAATCGGTTTCCACGATGAATCGTCAAAAGCAATTTGCTGTGCATTGGGAATATCACCAATTTGAAGTTTCCACGCTGAGTTGAAATTATAAGTCTGACGAAGATTTCCGTCAAATTTCGGAGCTGCAAATCCTGAGAGTACAGGAAGCAGGCAAATGAATAATGTGAGTTTTTTGAACATACTAAAAAAAATAAAACCCCTAGTCCGTCAGCTGACGGAGAACTGAGATAGTTTCGTCTATAAAAATTTATATGTTAGACATTTAAAATCATTTGAGAATTATCTATTATTTATTCTCTAAAAAATTATAAAGACAAACTTGCCTAATCCCTCTTTAGGGGCTAGGGGTTGTCTTAATTCCCGTCAGGTTTCAATACATCCACCGACGGACTCTCATACCAATGAAATTCAGTCAATGAATCTGGATGTTTTGGATCAAAGTTTTTCCAGTCGTCGCGAACGTATATCTTCATTGGCAGGTTATTCTCAACAATACTATTGACGATACACTTTGCTAATTCGTACGCACCGTAAGGATTGAAATGTGTATCGTCGGCCAATGCCACTGTTTGGCCGGGATATGAGTTGGCGGGATAATGTACAAAGGCTTTTTTCGACGTTTCGGGTCCCAGTGCTTCGTACAAATCCTTGCTCATTGCATTCAGGTCAATCAGCAACACATTATCTTCTGCTGCCAGTTGACGCATGGCTGCCGGAAAATCTTCGAGCGTATTGATAATCTTCCCATCTGCATCAAAACGGCGACGGTTCGTGGAAGTTACCAATACCGGAATGCCGCCTTTCTTTTTTGCTTCAGCAATGTAGAATTTTAATTCCGCTTTGTAGGTTGTAAATGGGTCTAAATGGTTGCCACCCGGCTTTTGGTCGTTGTGAGCAAATTCCATAAACAGGTAATCGCCTTTTTTCATCAAGCTCAGAATCTTTTTCAACCGATTTTCGCGTTTAAAAGCCAGCAATGTTTCGCCCGATTCGGCAAAATTAGCTACTACCACATTTGCTTTTAGGAAGTTTGGGAACATTTGTCCCCACGAAGCCCAGGGTTCGTATTCCTGATCGGTAACGGTAGAGTTTCCGGCCAGAAAAATGGTAGGTAACTCATCAGCATTTTGTATTTCAATGGCCGAAACACATGGCTTTACGCCTCCAAATTCCAATGTAAGTTTATTGTCCCAGTTGATATATTTCAATTCGCGTGGTTTGAGTTTTATTTTGGTAGAATCATTAATTCTGGGAGTACGCAAGTCTACAATAATGGTTTTTGTCACTGTTTTTCCCGCTTCCGTTTTCAGGTTTTCGCACATCAATCGGCGCGATTCGGCTTTCACGGTGGTAGATGAACCTTCAGCATTTCCTCCCAGTGTCAGAGTAACTTTATAATGTCCTTCGGGCAGTTGCACCGAGAAGTAAAAAGGCTTTTCGGATGCAATAAAAGGAGTTTTTGCTCCTTTAGCATTGGTTGTGAGCGGACCAAAACTGGTGATTCCGTAACCTTTTGCATCAGTATATTTTGTGGCTGTATCTACCTGAAGCGTTGTTTGCGATGCTTTTGTTGCACCAAATGAAAATGCTTTTACCGGATTGGCGGCTTTTGCACTTAGTTGCAATAAGACAGCAAGTGCAAGTATTGCCGGGATATATTTACTTGTTTTGATTGTCATTTTATTCAGTTGTTAGTCCTATTTAACCCGTAAAATGTGTGAAATGATACCTCAATCGTTTATTTTATTCAAAAACATGTATGTTTTGTTTGTAAACGTGTATGTTTTGTTTGAAAACATGTTTGTTTTATTCCTATACATGTTTGTTTTATTCCTAAACATGTTTGTTTTATTCCTAAACATGTTTGTTTTATTCCTAAACATGTTTGTTTTATTCCTATACATGTTTGTTTTATTCCTAAACATGTTTGTTTTATTCCTAAACATGTTTGTTTTATTCCTAAACATGTTTGTTTTATTCCTAAACATGTTTGTTTTATTCCTAAACATGTTTGTTTTCTTCCTAAACATGTTTGTTTTCTTCCTAAACATGTTTGTTTTCTTCCTAAACATGTTTGTTTTCTTCCTAAACATGTTTGTTTCCTTCTTAAAGTGAAAACAGATAGTATTTAGTACTTAAAATTTCATGTTCAACTGCCATTTTTCAGCCAAGTTCTTAGCCTCTTTCTTTGTAATCTGAATTACAGCCGGATGTTTTGGGATGGAAAAATTAGTTGTTTTCATCACTCCCTCATTAAAATGCCCCAGATATGAGAAATTTTCAAAATCAGAGGTTTCGCTAAAGCCAAAATTGTGAGGTTTGATAGAATAAATGTCATAAATCAACACCCATTTGTTTTCACCAATCCGTTTATAAACAGTTGGTGCCTCGCAACCACTCTTTTCGCCATCGCAGCGTATTGTATTTAGCTTGTAACCAGTATTAATAGAATCTGAAATGGCTCGCTCTACGTGCGCTCCGCCGTTGTGAGAGCAAATAAACAGGTGGTACTTATTCCCTACTTTGGTAATGTCGGCATCAATATATTCTTTTCCGTCGGGATATTCGAGAATTGATTTAGGAAGCGTTTCCATAGCGGTGAAATCCTTGTTCATATAGGTATAATACACCTTGCATTTTCCGCTACCGAAGCGCATGCTAAAATACATCATGATGCGATCACGAGCTTCGTCGTAAATCATTTCGGGAGCCCAGGCACAGCCGATGTTTGCCAGCTCAGGAAAGGCTTTATCCACCCGAAGCACTGTGTGCGACCAATGAATCAAATCGGGTGATTTTAACAACACAATGCCACGGTTATTTCCCCAACCGTATTCTTTGCCATCGCGTTCCCATTCGGTAGAGCGATAGCCCAGCTTTTGGGCAAAAAGGTGCAAATCGGTCAATGCCATGTAGAACATGCCATCCGATCCCCGCATAATATAGGGGTCGCGAATTCCTTTTTGCTCCGCGATGGTATCACCGGCAATAATCGGTTTTGCATTGTTTACATCGGTAAAACTATAACCATCTTTGCTCAACGCAAAATATAAACCGTGCGTATCGTCTTTGAAATAAACCATTAGGTAAGCCGACATTTTCTTTTCCGAAAGCTTTGCCGGTTTCTTTTTTGCGAAAACAGGTAAAGAAAATATCGCAAAAGCAATTATGATTAATGATTTGTAGTTCATTATAATGATTATTTTGAACGCAAATAGCGCAAATTAACGCAAATTTCTATTCGTATAATAACTTGGGAATTTTTGTTTCTGATTTGTGCAAATTTGCGCTATTTGCGTCATTTGCGTTCTTTATATATTGCGATTACCAGTTATCCGTTCTGAAGTTCGGTGTCCACAATCCGTCTTTGTTCGACAAACTGGCTGGAGGATTTACCCCCCAACAATAGCGAACCGCAACAGGTTTTTCAACTTCTTTGCTCGAAACAATTACTTTCTTTCCGTCAATAACCGCATCAGCAAAAACCCATTTTTTATCTTCACCACAAATGGCAAATCCGGTTAATTTTCCATCTTTTGCCACCAAACCTTTGCCCACATGGTCGAAACTCAGAACAATAGTATTCTTCTTTACTTTGTAGTTTTTATACATTGGTCCCGAATATTCTACTTTCTCGCCGTACACTTTGGCACGTGCAATTAGTCCCAGGCGGTAACCAATGGCTTGTTTGTTTTTCGGGTGAATGTTGGTTGGATTGTCGCCGGCATTTTCAATAGCTACTGCCATTCCGGTGTTTGGAACCGATAGATTCTGTACTTGCGCTTCACGAACGGTCATCAATGCTTCATGTTTTACCGGTTCTGTCATTGGCTTTCCATAATTTGCCAGTTGCACATACAAAAATGGGAAGTTACCTTGTGCCCAACGAGTACGCCAGTCGCCAATCAAAGTTTCCATAATTTCGCGGTAGGTAGTAGCCGAAGGACCATTGGATTCTCCCTGATACCAAAGCGCGCCTTTAATGGCATAAGGAATCAATGGAGCAATCATACCGTTGTAACATACGTACGCATTATGTTGATCCAGTTCCG
>Ga0302215_10002279_pt1 | contig 13274 bp, 8 predicted proteins | sample II_Fen_N3_1_FD_194580 | JGI IMG/M metagenome (GOLD analysis project Ga0302215, IMG submission 194580) | Peat permafrost microbial communities from Stordalen Mire near Abisko, Sweden - II_Fen_N3_1 | ecosystem: Environmental > Terrestrial > Soil > Wetlands > Permafrost | place: Sweden: Abisko... | reverse complement strand
GTTGTTTTGTTATAGCCAATATACGAAACATTTAATTTGGCTGATTTCGATACTTTAATAACGAAATTTCCATTCATATCTGTTATCGTACCATTTGTAGTGGAACCAGCTTCGCGTATATTTACGCCAATCAGGGCTTCACCTTTGTTGTCTTTTACTGTTCCCTTTACAGTCATTACTTGCGCAACAGCCCATAGTGGAATTAACAGCATGAACAACATGAAAATAAGTTGCTTTTTAATTGTGACTTTCATAGATTTTCAATTCATTATTTTTACACTTAATGTCAATTAGATAATTGTAAGATTAAAAATAGCTGCATATTATGTTTTCATTTCCGGTATAATTTAAGTAGTGATTATTTTTAGTTTTTAAAATTTATGTAGTAAATACAGCCTATAGACACAGAAAATGCCGGCAAACTGAATTTAAACCATTCAGTCAGTCGGACATACAATTACAAGTTATAAAACAATGAGAATGTGATTTCATGCATATAGATTTTGTCTGTCTCTTGAGACTTGTATTAATGGTAACACCACAAGCTTCATCCACAGTAGTTAGATTTTCACTGAAACAAAAGTACAGAATACTATCCTCAACAATGAAACTATGTATTTCATCTTTTTGCTGGTAAGTAACATCGCTTTGCTGTTGGTTACATTTACTATTCTAAAGGTTACATAGTGAATATATAGCCTATAAACAAGGATGTTTCAGCACACCAGCACACATAATTTATATAAACCGAACTCTTACAAAGATATAAAACTGACATTGGTACGAGCGGGTTAAATTTGATATGTTTACAGTCCAAAATGATAACTTTTCGGGTATAACTAGGCTGTTTTATGCAGAAATCAGGAAAGCCATATCAATTTCCGACTAAAAAAACGGCAGCTAAGTTTTTTAGCTACCGTATAAGTTATTCTGGGTTTTGTTCAACACCTTTCCAGTGTTTTTCTCCATATTCCTTGGGCGACATACCATAGAACTCGCGGAATGTATTAGAGAAATGTGATAAGTTACTAAATCCTAATGCATAAGCCACCTCCGAAACAGTCAACTTTTGATTGCAGAGTAAATCTGCTGCTTGTTTCAAGCGAATGGATTTGATAAAGTCGCGTGCAGACATATTAGTGAGTTCCTTCAGCTTTCGATGCATGTGAACACGACTCATTCCTACACCTACTGCCAGCATTTCTACATTTAACTCTGAATCAGAAATGTTTTCGTTGATAATTTTGATAATTTTCTCTATCAACACCTGATCGTTCGATTTTAGTACTACAGGTCTAATCAATGCTTTATTTTCGTCGCTATCTGCGACCTTATGCTCCAATCGCTCACGATTTTCGATAATATTGGCAACACGTTTTTTAAGCAACTCCACATTAAATGGTTTTGCCACGTAGGCATCAGCACCTATATCAAACCCTTCGGCTTTGTCCTCATCGCTCGACTTGGCTGTAAGTAAAATTATTGGAATATGATTAATATTGATATTCGACTTTAGTTTTTTGCATAGGGTTATTCCATCCATTTCCGGCATCATCACGTCGCTAATTACCAGGTCAGGCTTTTCGTTCAGAATAACGTCCAACGCCTCCTTACCATTTTCACATTCACTAATCCGATAAATATCGGCTAACTCATTGCGCAAATATTGCCTGATTTCGTGTTCATCTTCTACAATCAATACACGGTATTTTGTTCTTGCTTTTGTTTTATTCAATTTCAAATCGGTTTCAGCATCGGGTAAAAGATTTTTCATACGTTCAGCCCGTGCAGAAGTAGACATTGCTATACCTGCTTCTTTCTCATTTTGAACAAGATGAGCATCACCCAACGGCAACCGGATAAGAAATTCACAACCATTTTTGTCGGTTCTGTTACGTGCAATAATTTCACCGTGCATCAATTCTACCAAGTTCTTCGACAAATGCAATCCAATACCCGTACCAAAATTAACTTCGGTCATCGAGTTATCAATTTGATAAAAACGCTCAAAAATTTTCTCAATTTTATCTTCTTCTAATCCAATACCATTATCAGACACCATAATTTCAAAATAATGCTTCAGAGCACCCTTAGCCATTTCATTTTCACCAATTTTCAAATCTACTACAATTTCACCCTTTTCCGGAGTAAATTTAAAGGCATTTGATAAAATATTAACCAATACTTTATCGAAATTATTTACGTCGATCCAAGCCATTAATTCGGGCATTGAATGAGTAAAAACAAAATTGATATTTCGTTTTTTTGCCTGATAATCAAACGTAGTCATCAAATCATCCACAAAGCCAACAACATCTGTTTCGCTCATTTTCACAAACATCTGACCTTTATCAATTTTTCTAATATCGAGTAGTTGGTTAATAAGTCGAAGAATACGCTGCGAGTTACGGTACATTAATTGATAAACCTGCAGTTTATCAGCATCTTTATTGTCTACAATCAATTTTTCCAATGGGCTAATAATCAAACTCATTGGAGTTCGGATTTCATGCGATATATTGATGAAAAATTGCAATTTACCTTCATTCACTTGCTCTAGATGCTCACGGCGCATCATTTCTTGTTTATGATTCAAACGCTCCATCACCACACGGAACACAACCCAGCCCAGAAATACAAACAAAGCCATATAAATTATCTTTGCCAACCAACTCAGATACCATGGCGGATAAATTACAACCTCAATCTCTTTTTCCTCCGATTCCTGATTATTGACACATGCTTTAATTCTGAGTTTATAATGGCCATAATTCAGGTTAGTAAAACTGATGCGGTTCACCCCCTTTTCGGTAGAAATCCATTGTTCATTCAAACCTTCCATCATATACCGATAGTACACACTTTCCGAACTTCCAAAATCAAAGGTGGAAAACTCAAGCGTAAACATGTTGTCTTTATAACTCAGGCGGATTTTATCTACATCACTTATAAAGCGGTCAACAATCTCGCTCAAACCCGACTTCATACCCTTAACCACCTTTTTATCAAACACGTACAAACCAGTCAAGTACAATTTCACTTCTGCACGTTTATCGGCAACAAGCGCCGGATAAAAAGAGCTCACACCACCAACTCCACCAAAAATCATTTCCCCATCAGCAGCCTGGGAAGCTGCTCCGGTAGAAAATTCATTGCCCTGCAAACCATCATAAGCATAATGGTTGGCAAACTTATTAGTTCCGGGTATATATTTCGAAATACCGCTATGGGTACTTATCCACAAGTTTCCTTTAGCATCTTCCAGTATGCCACAGATTACATTTCCGGCCAATCCATCTTTTGTTGAATAATGAGTCGATTTCCCTGTTTTTGGATTAAAGCAAGCTAAGCCTTCAGTCGTCCCAAACCACATATTTCCATGTCGATCTTTGGTTATTGCCAATACTATATTCCCTGGGAGTACTCCATTCTTAGTTCTGAAAGTACGAATGCGGTTGGTGGTCAGATCTACGCTGCTTACCCCTCCATAAGTGCCTATCCACATTAAGTTGCCATCGCGTTTCACACAGTTCACCCAATTGTTGGCAATACCCGACGAATCTGCCTCCTGAAACATATATTGCGCCACATATTTCGACGAATTGATATCGAAAACCTGTACACCGGCTCCATTTGTTCCAACCCAAATTCTGTTTCTTGCATCAAGGGCAATGCTCATAGCTTTACTACTTGAAGTGTTATTGCTCAAATCAGGGGAGTTGTTGGCAAAACGAATAATTTTACCAGTGCTTTTATCGAATTTTACTAATCCATCAAGATAAGAAGCTAACCAAAGTGTATTTTTATCACCCTCCAAAATATACATAATAGTGCTGGAGACACCATTTACATTACTTTTCAGTTCAAAATGCCGCGCTGCATTACCCGAAAGTCCATAAACACCATCGTTATCAGTTCCCACCCAAAGCGTACCTTCGTTGTCGCGAAGTACAGACATAACGCAGTTGGAACCAATCACATTCTGATAAAAAGATTTTGCTCCCCAATAATGAAACTTATTCGGATGGTTAGGTGACAAGAAAACACCTTTTTGGAAAAGTCCAACCCACAAATTACCCACACGATCCTGACACAGTGCATGAATCTTGGTACGTGAAAAATCGAACATTGCTGATAGAATCGGGAAGTCCTCCAGTCTTCCGGTAGTTTTGTTCAGGCATTTTATACCACGTCCATCAGTTCCAACCAGCAAACGCTTGTTATTATCAAACAAAAGGCTTTTAACAGGTAATGTGATAGAAGCATTTATGTACGATACCTGATCAAATTTATTGGAACTAGAATTAAAACGGAACAATCCGCCGGTAAGTGTACCCACAAAGATATTACCACTATCATCCCCACAAATCGACGAAATTTGATTACTACCAATAGTAATCGGAGCTTTGAAAGCGCGGATTTGTCCTGTATGTGGATTGTATTGATTTAATCCCTGATTTTCAGATGCTATCCAAATTATCCCCGTCCTGTCTTGATACAGAGCAATAAGATAGCGGCTACACAATTGAGGAAAAAGGGTTTCGTCAACATTAAAAGTTTTGTAATTATCAACTGAGCGAATAATACCACCACCCGATGTCGACATCCATATTTCACCATTTTTGGTTTCAATAATAGAGGTTATGTGCGGAGTTACAAGTTGATTGTGGAAATAGACCGGAACTTCAGTAAAAGTATCATCAGCACGGTTGTAGAGCATAAGGCCATTGATACAACCCACCCAGAATCTGCCTTTACTATCCTCGAAAAGAGTACGAACGTAATTATTCTTTAACGATAAATGATCTTCATTGCGGGCATGATAAATACTGAAACGAACCCCATCGAATTTATTCAGACCATCTTCGGTGGCTATCCATATATAGTTGCGGCTATCCTGATAAATGGAATTTATCAGACTATTAGATAATACATTGTCAGTGGAGTAAAATGTTCCTGTCTGCGATTTTACCGGCAACAATAACATCCAACAAAAAGACAATATAATGAGGAATGTGAGTTTTCTCATTGTGCTGTAAGTTGATTCAAGTAATTAGAGTCGCAAAAATAACATTTTTTTAATAGTTAAACATTATAATGCGAATAAATCTAAGTTAAAACAACAACATAAAACAATCAGTGTAACCTACAGCAAAAGCTTTGTAACAGTAAAACGAAAAAGGGACACAAAAAGAAACGTAGACAAACGAAATTTTGTAGAGTCAGTAAAAAAGTGAAGTGATTGACACTTATTTTAAATGTAGAAAAGCAGCATCTAGAATGTCCTCCTGAACCTGCATACATAATCAATTTTCTTCCAACTATTATTCACTTTTCTGAAAACCATTATTCCACCACTTCCAGTTTCAATGCCTTTATGATACCAATTCTCTACCTCTATTATTGCCGTCTTTTTATCGGAAGTAATCAGGGGAATTGAAATTTGACAGCGATCTTTAGTCTTATTCTGGTAATGAAATATCGAAAAATCTTCAGCCGTTTTTATAATTGAATTGTACGCTTTGTCCAAATCCGCTATAACCGATTCTGTGAATACCGTATCATTTTTTGCTGTAGCTGGTTGGTTCGGAGCAGGTTTTCTTTTGATAAAAGACAAACTTTCATAATTCCAGTCTTTAATTTCAGAAAGAATCGGATGACCACCAAACTCAGCTTTAGTTGCATTTATAAACAAATGAATTTCCTCATCCGTCATAATTGTTGAATATGATTGAGCGTAAGAGAGTATGGAAATAACACTAAAAAATAATGTTAGAAGTATGTATCGAAGAGCCTTCATACTAATTATATCTATCAAGTACATATAAATCAATCTAATACTGAATTTTCTGAATTTATTTATCTTCGTTGATTATTCTTTTACAATCTCAATTTTCAACTTAAGCCAACAATCGACAACAAATTTTTTATCGCAAAAGAATACAAATCTTTAGTAGGCTCAAATATAATCAAACTTTTTTATAAATATATCGCAAATTGATTAACTTAACGTTGCTATTATTTTCATTATAATTCTAGAAAAAATCAGGGTCAAATAGAAACATGAACTTCGTCTAAATTGAAAAATTCCGTTCAGGTTTGTATGTTGATGATAAAAGAGTCACAAGATTGTATCAATTTCGATTTCGAACAAATTCAATCACATCCGGAAAAAACAGATGAAATCGCTTTTGTAGTTCGTCATGGTGTTGGAGCAAAAAATCTATCGTTTTATCAGGTTCCAATGCAGTGACTTTATGTCGAGCCATAATTTGGAGAGATTCTTTCAGTCCTTCTATCGTAGAATAAGCTGCAAGACGATTAGTGAACACAAAATGAAAAATAAAACCTCTCACACGTTTAGGTAAATGGTGATAACGAACAAGCACTGAGGCATAAAAATGATAAGAAAATCGTTCCAGCGATTTATCTGGTGAATAGACATGAAAATCGAGCGCTAAAAAGTAATCGAAATACATATCCACCAATATGGCAGAATAACGACCAAAAGTGGGGCGCAACAACGTCACTGTTTCGCGTACAACTTCGTGCGAATCGGTAAAACTATCAATTTCCCGATGCAACCTAATACCTTGTCGGATACCATCCGGGTAGCTATTCAGCCGACTACCCTTTACAAAATCTCCAATAAAGTTACCAACTTGCAAACGTCCGCTTTTGCCAGAAAGAAATATGTGTGCTAAATAATTCAATACTAGTCGAAATAATAGAGTCAGTATAAAAAAAACAATGATCTAAGATTTGTATGCAAAGATACATAAATAGTTTCTACTGACGATTAATGAACTCTGTTTCAAGCCTCATTGACTTCATAGACAAAAACTATACAGTTATTGATAGCACAATTCAATAATTTAACAACAAAAACATTATAAATAAACAATCATTCATTTATCTTTACAGCATGAGAATTAAAGATGACGAAAAAGTAAACAGGATTTATCAGGCAGCCATAAAAGTGGTAAATAGCGATGGCTTTCAGGGCAGCTCTATGTCCAAAATAGCCAAAGAGGCTGATGTTTCAGCTGCTACTATCTATCTATATTTCGAGAATAAAGATGATATGATTAAAAAATTGTTCATTCATTTAAAATCAAGACTCGGAAATTCTTACTTTAATGTTGAAAATGATTTATCACCTTCAAAAGGCACTTTTCGCACAATATGGCTTAGTCATTATCAATACATTACGGAAAACATGGAGGAATACAACTTCCTCGAAAATTTTTCAAACTGTTCGTTAATTGAAAAAATTGAGAAAGAAAACAAACTTGATTACTGCCCGACCTTTGAATCGCTTTTTGAAAAATCTAAATCAACTGGATTAATTTTAAACATAAATAATGATTTAATATTTAGTTTGCTTTTTTCACCAATCAACCACTTAGTGAAAAAGAACAAACAAAGCAGCAAGACACTTACAACCAGCGAATTAATAGAACTATTCGAAGCTTCTTGGAGGGCTATCAGCAAATAATCCAGAGCATAAATGAACAATCATTCGCTTTAAACGTTATAGAATAAAAACATAAAAAAAACAAAGATATGAGCTTAATAGAAAAACTTAACTGGCGCTATGCCACTAAAAGAATGAATGGAACAAAAGTTCCTCAAGAAAAAGTAGATAGAATCTTGGAAGCTATTCGTTTAGCTCCAACTTCGTTTGGCCTACAAGGTTTTAAAGTTATCGTTATTGAAAATGAAGCTTTGCGTGAGCAAATTTTTAATGGTGCTTGCCAACAACCACAAATCAAAGAAGCTTCGCACGTATTGGTTTTCGCAGCCAATAAAAAAGTGACTCAAGAACAAGTTGACGAATATATTCAGGACATTGCTACTAAGCGCAGCATGCCTCTAGAAGCACTTAATGGCTTCAAAGGAATGTTTGCTGGCATTGTAGCCGGCGACGAACAACAAAACTTTGGTTGGACTGCCCGTCAAACCTACATTGCACTTGGCGTGGGTCTTGTAGCAGCAGCTGAAGAAGAAGTTGATGCAACTCCAATGGAAGGATTTAGTGCCGAAGCTTTGGACAAAATTCTTGGTCTTGGCGAACAAAATCTTGGATCGGTATCAGTGCTTACATTGGGTTATCGCGATGCAGCTAACGACTATCTGGCTAGTGCCCCAAAAGTGCGTAAAAGCAAAGAAAATTTGTTCATAATTAAATAACAATGGATTTTCGTCGGGTTACCGACACTTCTATATATACCCAAATGGTCGGATTTTGGAAATAAAATCCGACCGTTTTACTTCACACATACAATCAACAACAAACATATTAAAATGGAATTATTAGAAGCATTTAAATGGCGCTATGCCACTAAAAAATTTGATTCAACTAAAAAGGTTGAACTTGAACTTATCGATAAAATTATTGAAGCAAGCTGGCTTGCACCAACTTCATCAGGCCTTCAGCCTTTTGAACTTTTAGTCATTACAAATCAAGAGCTTAAAAATAAAATTACTAAATCAGCATTCGACCAACAGATTGTAGCCGACTGTTCTCATCTATTGGTTTTTGCCGCTTGGGACAATTACACCGAAGAACGTATTGACCATATTTACGCTCATCACACGCGCGAACGCGAGCAACTTACCGACCGTTACAATGCTTACACCGATAGGCTGAAAGCAATGTATCTGACACGTCCGGCAATAACTAACTTTGAACACGCTGCCCGTCAGGCTTATATTGCAATGGGATTTGCAATGGCAGAAGCAGCTTCATTAAAAGTAGATGCAACTCCTATGGAAGGATTTATAGCTGACGAAGTAGACGCAATTTTAGATTTGGCCAGCAAAGGGCTTAAATCTGTACTTTTACTACCCATAGGCTACCGCGACACCGAAAACGACTGGTTGGTGAATCACAAAAAAGTACGCCACCCTAAAAAAGAGTTTCTAACTGTAATTGAATAACAAACCGAACAAAAAGCCCTGAAACAGAATTGTTTCAGGGCTTTTTGTTAACTTCAAATAAGTAGACGATAATAGAGCCTTAGAATCACAAGTCGAATTACGAACTGAAATTTTGTCATTTGAAATAGATTCTGTATTTTTGTAGCGTAAAAAATGTGGAGAGATTTGGACTGCTTGCAACCACAGAAAAAAATGCTAAATCGCAACACTTTCTGCCCCTTACAAAGTCCTACATGCTTTCCCGTTTAATTTTCGAGATTTTCTAAACAATTGTATCAACATTGCGTTTTCTGTTTACCATCTGCCTTTGAAGACAGTGGAAAATTGCAAATCGTAAAATCGTAAATTAAAAATGGGATATTTATTTTCATCAGAATCGGTATCAGAAGGTCATCCAGACAAAGTCGCCGATCAAATTTCAGACGCCATCCTGGACAATTTTCTGGCACAGGACAAAAACTCTAAAGTAGCATGCGAAACACTTGTAACCACAGGTCAGGTTGTTTTAGCCGGCGAAGTAAAATCAACTGCATACGTTAATGTACAAGAAGTTGCCCGCAGAGTAATTAATCGTATTGGCTACACAAAAAGTGAATACAAGTTCGATGGCGATTCTTGCGGAATTTTTTCTGCACTACACGAACAATCGAGCGACATTAATCAGGGTGTAGAACGTGCCAATCCAATGGATCAGGGTGCCGGCGACCAGGGAATGATGTTTGGTTATGCAACCAAAGAGACTAAAAACCTCATGCCTATTGCACTTGACTTGTCACATGCTTTGGTAGAAGAACTTGCAGCTATCCGCCGCGAAGGAAAGTTTATGACTTACCTCCGTCCCGATTCAAAATCACAGGTTACAATTGAGTATGATGACAACAACCAACCTGTAAAGGTTCACACAATTGTGGTTTCTACTCAACACGATGATTTCTCAAAACCAACAGCAACAAAATCGCAGGAACAAGCTGACGAAGAAATGTTATCGGTTATCCGCGAAGATGTAAAAAACATCTTGATTCCTCGTATAAAAGCGCTGGATGTTCAGTTTGCTCAATTAATTAAAGAGGACTTTGTGCTTCACGTCAATCCAACCGGTAAATTCGTAATAGGTGGACCTCATGGTGATACAGGCTTAACCGGACGTAAAATCATAGTTGACACTTACGGTGGTAAAGGTGCTCACGGCGGTGGAGCTTTCTCTGGAAAAGACCCTTCAAAAGTTGACCGTTCGGCAGCTTATGCAGCTCGTCACATTGCTAAAAACATTGTGGCAGCAGGTCTTGCTAACGAAGTATTGGTACAGGTAGCTTACGCAATTGGTGTTGCCAAACCAATGAATATATATGTCAACACCTATGGTACAGCGCAAGTAAAACTTAGCGATGGCGAGATTGCGATCAAAATTGAGAAACTGTTCGATATGCGCCCAAAAGCCATTGAAGAGCGTTTAAAACTGCGTTTCCCTATCTACGAAGAAACAGCTTCGTACGGTCATGTTGGTCGCACGCCGGTAGAAGTTACCAAATCATTCAAAGATGGCAACGGTAAAGAATTCACTCAAACTGTAGAACTTTTCACTTGGGAAAAAACAGATAAAGTAGCAGATATTAAAGCTGAATTTGGATTATAAAATCCACTCTTACATCATTCAACAGCCTGATTTACAAACGTAAATCAGGCTGTTTTATTTAAACATACCATTCAAAAGATTTGAAAAAAAGTGAATTTTGAATAGTAAATTATGAATTTATGCAAGTTTATTGCTGTAAAAGACCAAAACTGATACAAGATTCGATCTTTTGCCGTAACTTTGTACTTAAAATCAGGAAAAACATGTGGAATAAAATTAGGACCTTTCTCTCTTTTATAGGAGAGCTTATCAAAGCCTATTGGTTAAAATTCTTTACTTGGCGTAAAGCAAGACATCAACGATACAAAGGACTTGTCTGGTATCGAAAACTTAGTAACATTTTCATTACCTCCATTGTCCTGTTTTTAATCTACTTGTTCATCGTAGACATAAACTTTCTTTGGTTATTTGGAAAATCGCCAAGTTTGAAAAGCATCAGCAATCCAGAACAAAGTGAGGCATCCGAAATTATCAGTGCCGATGGCAAAATTATAGGCAAATACTACCACGAGAACAGAACCCCGGTTACTTATAACGAAATATCTCCGATACTGATTAAAACATTAATCAGCACCGAAGACGAGCGCTTTTACCAACACTTTGGAATTGACTTTCAGGGAGTGTTTGCAGCCATGAAGGACATGACTAAAGGCAGAAGCCGTGGTGCGAGTACTATCACCCAACAGCTGGTAAAAAACATGTATAAAACCAGAAATCAGTATTCTACCGGACTATTTGGCTATATACCCGGATTGAAACTGATAATAATGAAAACAAAAGAATGGACTACGGCCGTAAAAATTGAGATTTTTTACAAAAAGCCCGAAATTCTAACCATGTATTTCAATACTGTGGATTTTGGTAGCAATGCTTTTGGCATTCACACAGCGGCCAAAACTTTTTTCAACACAACACCAGCCAAATTAAATTACGAGCAATCAGCCACACTAGTAGGCCTACTTAAAGCAACTACCAGCTATAGCCCTATTTCACATCCAAAACGATCGTTAGAACGACGCAATGTAGTACTTGAGAATTTAGTCAAGCACAAAGTTATTTCGCAGCAAGAATGCGATTCTTTAAAATTAATTCCAATTCAGCTCAACTACAATACCGAACAAACTTTTGTTGGTCAAGCGCTTCACTTCAGGGCTTATTTAGACAAATACCTGCAAGAGTGGGAAAAAGAAAACGGATTCGATATATATGCAGACGGACTAAAAATCTATGTTACCATTGATTCACGCATGCAAAAATATGCCGAAGAAGCAGTTAACAAACAAATGCAAATTCTCCAAAAGAAATTTTTTGATCATTGGAGAGGTCAAAATCCATGGCAAGATGAGCAACACAAGGATATTGTAAACTTCGTTGAAGATATTTCTAAGAAAACTACTTATTATGCAGCATTGCTAAAACGATATAAGACCAATAAAGACTCTATTGATTATTTTTTGAATAAACCTCATCGCACTAAAGTGTTTGATTACAAGCATGGAGAAAAAGATACTACTTTAAGTGTCATGGACTCTATCCGCTACATGAATCACTTCATGCATAGCAGTTTTGTGGCCATGGAGCCGGAAACAGGAAACGTAAAAGCATGGGTTGGTGACATTAATTTCAAGTACTGGCAATACGACAAGGTTGCGCAGTCGAAACGTCAGCCCGGATCTACGTTTAAACTCTTTGTTTATACAGCCGCCATGATGCACGGTAAATCTCCATGTGATATGATGACCGACAGACCTGTAACCTGGACTTATGATGAAAAAGGCGAAAAAAAATCGTGGAATCCACGTAATGCCAATGGTTATTGCCTTGGCTATCCAGTATCTTTAAAGAATGCCTTTGCCCAATCCATAAATACTATTGCTGTACAACTTGCGCAAGAAGTAGGAATACCTGAAGTAATTAAATACGCTCACCTGCTAGGAATTCGCACAGCACTCGAAAACCAACCGGCAACTTGCTTAGGTGCATCTGACGTATCATTACTGGAATTAGTAAACTCCTACGGAACTATAATTAATGAAGGAGTATACAAGAACCCCGTTTTGGTTACCAAAATTGTGGACAAAGATGGCAATGTGGTTTACGAGCCAAAAACAGAGCAACACCGTGTAATTCCTTATGAAACAGCATGGTTAATGACTGAATTATTAAAGGGTGGTATGACTGAACCTGGAGGAACCTCACAAGCATTGTGGAGTTGGGATATTTTCCGCTACAATACTGATTTCGGCGGCAAGACAGGAACTTCATCAAATCACTCAGATGCATGGTTTGTAGGCGTATCTCCGAAGCTAATTGGGGGTGCGTGGGTTGGCGGCGAACACCGCAGCGTTCACTTCCGCACCGGTGAATTAGGGCAAGGAAGCCGTACCGCCCTACCTATCTTTGGTTCATTTATGGAAAAAGTTTTGAAAGACGAAAGTTTGAAACAGTACAGAGGAAAATTCCCTGTCAAACCAAAGGAAAAAATCAGCAAGAATTATAGCTGTCACACCTACCTTCGCCCTGATTCTATTTCTACCGACTCAACCATTATGGACGAAGGAATTGATGATATTGAACAAGTTCCAGCCGAAGAAGCTGTACCAACAGAAACAACTACACCGATACAATAAACCAAAAACACACAAGAAAAAGAGGCTGTCTCAAAATAACATTTGAGGCAGTTTTTTTTTGCCTGTTT
>Ga0302215_10002278_pt1 | contig 13277 bp, 10 predicted proteins | sample II_Fen_N3_1_FD_194580 | JGI IMG/M metagenome (GOLD analysis project Ga0302215, IMG submission 194580) | Peat permafrost microbial communities from Stordalen Mire near Abisko, Sweden - II_Fen_N3_1 | ecosystem: Environmental > Terrestrial > Soil > Wetlands > Permafrost | place: Sweden: Abisko... | reverse complement strand
ATTCAGTCTCAAAAATAAAACTTTTGTCCAATATCGACTATTACGATTCTCCAATCGTTGAACTTCAAAAATCTATCAATACATTTAAACTGAAGTATCAGAAATCTAAGAAGTTTGAGTTGTATTCGTTTCCTGCTTTTGCCATCGCAGCGATGCCAATATTAGGAATAGCTCTACGTAACTTCGATATATACGAACATCCGATGCGGTTTATAGTTGGAATAGTTTTAGCGTTGTTATTAGGTTATACTGGACAAATTTGGTTATATAAAAATTTGTACGAAAAAAAAATAAGTAATACAACTAAGTTTCTTGATGAATTGAACAAGTTTGAACAGGAAGAATAGAATCACAAAAAAAGACATTATAGCCGCGTAAATTCAGGGTTTTCCTGAGTTTGCGCGGTTTTTATTTTACGAAAACACCATATACATCTACAAACTAATGGTGTAGGCAGTTTCAGAACAAAGTGATTTTACATATATAAAATATTTATCAAAATTCTTTATTATATAAATTATGTTATTTATCTTTGCATACGCACGACAAAACAAATGCATGATTCACCCTGAAAATGCCTTTGTTTGTCTGTTTATTACGCTCTTTTACATATTTATTTTATTAAATTCATCCATCGGAAACCTGTTACCAATGGCGAAACCTCCTCGGGAGCTGCTTTTGACGTTTCGCTAACCGCGTTAACTGCACAACCTTCGTTTTCGATAGATAGACTGGCATGAACGAACTTCGCGAAAAAACACAATGCGCTAATTCTAAAAAATAAAGCTAAAGACTTGCCAACTGCATAACGGCAACTTAAAGTTTTCTCTTTTTTCAACAACAATTTTTATATGATCTATTCTGTTAGAAATATTTTAATAAATGTATTAAACTATTTAACTCTCATCAAAATAATCTATCACACTAATATTCATTTTATATGAAAAAAAATTTACTCTTTATTTTCATGTTTTTATGTTTAGGTTTTGCAGGTAAAGCACAAGACAAAATTATAACTATACAGGGAGATACCATCGATTGCAAAATAAAAAAAACAACTAAAACAACTATTTATTTCGACCGATTTACCCAAAATGTGAGAATGTCGGGGGAGCTTCCGCTTTCAAAGGTTTCGAGTTATGCCATTGAACACAGAGTTACAACAAGTCCGCAAACAAAAAAAACACATTTAGAAGAATATTCCCATTTCCGCTTTGGGCTTGGTGGAGGACTTGGTTATTTGTATGTTAGTTCGAAACAAGCCGAAGAACAATTGTTAAGCAATGGGTTCACTATAGATGGAGCTCATTCCTACTACAATGGACTGAAACTAGGAAGTCTGGGCTCGGCCGACTTGACCTATTTATTCTCACCTTACTGGGGTTTAGGTTTAAAATACAAATACTTCAATACCTCATCCTCCCAAAAAGGGTTTATCGACCCCCACGATATGAATAATATATATTACGGTAAACTGAGCGAAAACATATATGTAAATTTTACAGGGATTTCCTACTACTCTCAAACATGGATCGGGATTCAGAAGAAATTCAAATTGAACTCTTCACTGAGTTTAGGAATGGCATGGTACCGGAACGAGTTTTCGATACTTAACAGTAATCTTCTGGTAACCGGAAATAATTTTGCTGCTGACACAAACGTTGGTATTGAGTATTTTGTACGCAAAAATCTTTCTTTAGGTCTTGATCTGTCCGGGTTCTTTTCGACCATGAAAAAATATAATATAACGGATGGAACCAATACTAGTACCACAAATTTAGATGCTGATCAGTACGATAATATCAGCAGACTTGATTTATCAGTTGGGGCTAAAATATACTTTTAAAAATAAAAAACATATTCCATCGTAACAAGCTAACATATCAAAATGTATGAAATCTATTTATAGGCTTTCTTTTCTCGCGGTTATCCTTATTATATTCTTTTCGTGTAACAACGATTTTCTGGATAAGAACAATACAAGCTACTACTCTGCCAACGATACCGTTTATTTGAATAATCATCAACAAGATGTCAATATAGAGTATAAAGTTAACTCCATATCCGATCGGTCTTTCACTATTATGGCTCAGCCAAAATGGTTGACTTTCACATCTATGGAAGGAAAAATAACTGATGGGGTTATTAAACTATCTTTTACTATAGACCGGGAAAATTCTATTCTCAGTATTGGAAAACATCCCGCAGAAATAGTTTTAGATATAGAAAACTTTGGCCTTATGTCGATACAGGTTGTTTATTCCAATGTTGGTAATCCCACAATGTCATGTTCAACAACTTCACTCAGTTTTGAATCTTTATCGCCCAAGACATTTACAATAGCAAACACTTCTGCAGGCTATCTTGATTGGAGAATAACAAATATTCCTGAATGGCTGAAACTATCGGCAACGAGTGGGTCGCTTTCAAACGGACAGATAACAACTGTAACTGTAAGCTGGAATCCGGCTCTCCCCGCACCAACAGAAGATAAAACTGTTATGCTGCATATTATGAACAGTTCTGCCAACAATGATCAAACCATTGTGGTAACATTTAAAGGAGGTAGTCTACTTCTGTCCAAACTATTGAGTATTCCGGGTACTGTTACCGATGTAGAATACCACAAAGCATCCGGTATCATGTCTATCTGTACCCAATCGCCTAACTCGCTGATTTTATTCAATACGACTACCAATCAATCTTCCACAATAGCTCTGACAAAAACTCCGGCTTGCGTCAGCATTTCTGAAAACGGACTGAATGCGGTAATAGGTTACACCGTGGCTTCGGTAAGCTATATCGATATTAATGCGGCATCCATTATAAAAAATTATGATATAGATTGCTTACCCTACGACATCGTTTTAGGTGATAATGCATGGTGCTACATCACTCCAACGGTAGATCAATGGGAAGAAATCAGATCTCTAAACTTAAACACCGGTGCTATAACAAAAGGAAAAACTTCAGGCATATATGAAAAAACAATGATAAAAAAGATACCCGGAAAACCTAATTTGGTTGGAACAAGTATAAGTCTCAGTCCAAGTGGGCTTAATATATTCAATATATCCAAAGGGGTTGTTAGTGATTCTGTTTCCTACTGGCACGAAAGTTTATCCAGTTTCTGGATTTCGGAGGATGGAAAAAAACTATTTACCGGTTATAGAAAAGTGTACCAATTACCTGCTTATGACGGGCTATATCATACCGACGCTCCAGGAACATACGGAATTATTCAGACAAACCTGGGTACAATAACTTCTGTTGATCATTGCGCGAAAAACAATAGCATTTTTACCGTATCGAACGAGTATAGTTATTCAGGAAGTAAGTCATCAAAAATTGAACAATTTGATCTTTCCAGTCTAAATAAAATAAAGGATTTTGAAGCTGCTCCGGAGTTATTTCTAGAAAATGGATTATACAACTATTATCCAACAGCTGCTAGTTATATATTTAGCGACATAAATGGAACAGCATTATTCCTCATTAAAAATATTAGTCCGGAGTATAAAAAGACCAGCTGGTCAATTGAGAAAATAAAACTTTAATAGCATTACTTCAGTCAATTGGAGCAATACCGTTGAAGAGGTAGCAAAAAATATATTCAACCCTGTCAGCAGTCCGCAGGACTCTGACAGCGGTTGAAATAGCTACCTATTCATCATACTCGGCTTGCCTGCCAGTTGCGCCGCAGCATCTACGCTGAAGGTGCCATCGGTTACTATTTCTTCACCATCCTTCAATCCAGCAAGTACTACATAACTATTGCCAAGCATAGGACCCAGGTCTATTTCACGCATTTTGAAGTTGACTTCCTGTGTATCGGTCTGTTTCACATATACAATGGAGCGTTTACCTGTCCACAATACTGCCGAACGTGGAATAACCAGTTTATCCTTGAACTCGTTCAGATTGGCTTTTACCACACCGGTGGCAAACATTTCGGGTTTCAACTTTCCTCCGCCATTAGTCACTTCCACACGCACTTTGGCCACACGGTTCACCGGATCAATCACCGGATCGATAAACTGTATTTTTGCCGAAAAGTTAGTTCCGGGCAATGCCTGTAAAGTAAATGAAATGGTATTACCCACTTTAAGGAAAGGCAAATCGCTTTCGTAGGCATCAAACAGCACCCAAATGCTCGAAAGATTGGCAATGTCGTACAACACGCTGCCTTCCGACACATGATCGCCTGTATTGACGCGTCTGGCAGTTACAATTCCCGACGTATTTGAATATACTTCGAAGTTCGTCTTTACCTTTCCCGATTTCTCTATTTGAGCAATTTGTCGATCCGTCAGCATCCATTGCATCAGTTTCTCCATAGCCGCCTGGTAAATTTCAGGCTGCGTTTGTTTACTTTTGGCTGACTCAATCAATTCCTGTTGAGCCGTAATCAAGTCGGGCGAATAAATCATAGCCAGCAACTGTCCTTTGTGAACCGGTTCACCCGTGAAGTTCACAAACAGTTTTTCAATCCTACCACCAATGTGTGCCACCTGATTTTGCAACAGACGTTCATCGGCCTGCACTTTTCCATACAACCTAACTTCTTTCACCGGTTTCTGGTAACTGACAATCGAGGTGGACACATTAGCCAATTCCATTGCTTCTTTACTAAAATGCACAGCATTGGAATCAATCTTTGCTCCAGCATTTTGCAACAGAATCAATTCCATACCACATATAGGGCATTTACCGGGATGGTCCAGGCGAATCTGCGGATGCATGGCACAAGTCCACATTTGCTTTTTTGTTTCGACTGCTGATTTCTGCTTATCTGTTGTTTTATTATTGGAATGGAAAAATAACCATCCAAGAAATAATCCTCCCAAAATCAGCAATCCAGAACGAACATATTTATTTGAAAATATTGTTTTCATAATGTTTTGTATTTAACTGTCAATTGTCAACTATAAACTGTCAACTGATTTTAATCGTTTAATCAACGCTTCCGCCTTATTATATTCCACCACGGCTTCTACCTGTTTCAATTCATAGTCGAGCAATTGCTGGCGAATGCGTAGAATATCGCTTAAACCGGAGGCTGACGATGAAAAGGTTTTAATGGAAATATCTAACGATTTTTTTGCCAACTGGCTTTGACTATCGTACAATTTCATGCGTCGTGCGGCATCGTTATACTGCTGCAATGCTTCATAATACTGTGTTTGCAGCATATTAGCAGTTGCCTGATAGTTTTGCTCCGAAGCCGTTTTCAAAAACCGGGTTTCCGCTTGCATGGCTTTGTACTTCTTTCGGTAAATAGGTAAACTCACCGTGAGCATAGGCATAATCATGTCCTGCCCGTTCATGGCCGAAGTGGACATCTCGCTTTTGTTGATAACCGTATAGTTCAGCCCGAGTCCCACCATGGGCAGTCCCATTTGTTTCTGCATACGCGTGCGAGCCATGAGCGACTGCTGTTCGTACGTCAACATGCCCAACATGGGATTGTGCGTAAACATCGAATCATTCACCGACAAATACGCTATATCCAAGGCTTCGGTGGGTAATAACTCAACGGTTGCAACAGAAGTTTTCTGCTGACGATTCAGCAAACTATTGAAACGTGCCACTGCAGCCAGTTCTTCATTTTTCAACGATGCAATATTATCTTCCAAACTTGCCGTTTCAATCTGAATCTGGTATACTTCCGACAAACCGGAAGCACTCGTTGCAGAACTCATAGAAGCAGAACCCGATGAAGTTGCAGGCCGGGAAGCCGTTGAAGCTCCTGAACCACCGCCCATGGTATTCATCCCTGAAGAACTGGAATTAGTCGATTGAGCAGCACCTCCCATATTTCCACCGGAAGCAGCATAACTACCCCCCGAAGAACCCGACCGAAATTTCACCAAGGTGAGTCGTTCAATAGTTTTCAATAGTTCCACATTCTTCTCCGAAATTCGGATATTCTGGCGAACTCTGTACAAATCAAACCAGGCACGCTGCACATCGTAGTAAACCTGCAACTTAGCATCCTTGAAAGTTTCGTATTTAGCTTTAGCCATCAGACCCATTTCATCTTTGGCATTTTTGAGTACGCCAAACCACGGAAACATTTGCATCAGCTTGATATCCGCCACCTGTTTTCCACTCAACACTTCCATTGGACTCAGGAAAACACCCATTTCCAATTGAGGATCGGGCAAACCACCCACTTGCGGTACCTTTTGCAATGCAGCCTGATATTCATTGTATCGCTGCAAAACAGTTGGGTTATTTTTTGTAGACAACTCAAGATAATACATGAGCGAATCCTGAGAATAAGCTGAAACACTTTGAAACAAAGCAATGCAGATTATGATGCCAATTATGATATATTTATTCTTTTTCTTTCTCATTTTATTAATCATTTAATCATAAATGTAAAATAAAGATTGGATCTTTGCCACGAAGTGGCTAAATGTAAATAACCGTGGGTGAAACCCACGGATAGGTAAAGCTTATAAAACCAACCCTGAAAGGGTTGAACAACATTATCCTGTGGTATTCAGCCCCTCCAGGGCTGGTTTTATCTCTAGTTTCACCCATGGTTATTCACATTAAAGCCTTTCAGGCTTTTTCACAGCATGTTCCCTCCACATAGCTTGGAACAACGGCACCACGTAAATAGTCATTACCTGAATAATCATTCCCCCAAAAGTAGGAATAGCCATTGGCACCATGATGTCTGCACCTTTTCCGGTAGATGTCAGCACCGGCAACAAAGCAATTACGGCCACAGCTGTTGTCATCATAGCCGGACGAACACGCTTTTTACCTGCTTCAATCACTGCTTCACGCACGTCGTGCACCGTTTTAGGCTTCTTATCTTCGAACACCTGATGAATATACGTCCCCATGATCACACCATCGTTGGTGGCTATACCAAACAAGGCTATAAATCCAACCCAGACCGCTACACTCAAATTTATCGGGTGCATCTGGAACAAATCGCGCAGATTCATTCCGGCAACAGAGAAGTTCATGAACCAATCCTGACCATAAAGCCACAGCATAATAAATCCACCGGCAAATGCTACAAATACGCCCGAGAAATGGATAAAGGAAGCTGTCACCGTTTTGAACTGGAAGTACAACAAGAGCAAGATCAGCAATAAACTAATAGGGATAACGATGGACAGTCGTTTCGTAGCCCGAATCTCATTTTCGTAGTTTCCGGCAAATTTGTAAGTAACGCCAGCAGGCAATTTCAATTCACCCGAATCCAGTTTTTTCTGCAATACCTTATCGGCTTCATTTACCACATCCACTTCGGCTTTACCTTCCAGTTTGTCGAAAATAACATAACCAACCAGAAATGTATTTTCACTACGAATCATTTGCGCACCACGTGTATAGTTTATATCGGCCAATTCACTCAATGGAATTTGCGTTCCGTTCATGGCCGGGATCAGAATCCGTTTGATGTCTTCGGGATTATCACGTAATTCACGGGCATAGCGCACACGCATCGGGAAACGTTCGCGCCCTTCCACCGAAGTGCTTAGCGCCATACCTCCCAGAGCTACTTGCAAAATTTCCTGCACATCACTCACTGTCATTCCGTAGCGCGCCATATTTTCACGGTTGAGTTTTATCTCCAGATAAGGCGCTCCCACTGCACGATCATAAAACACGGATGAAGCCTTTACCGAAGGAACTCCTTTCAATGCTTTCTCGAACTGCATGCCGGCTTTTTCTATTGATTCCAAATCCGGTCCGTAGACTTTTAATCCCATCGGCGCACGCATTCCGGTAGAAAGCATTACCAATCGGGTTTCAATCGGCTGCAATTTAGGAGCAGAAGTCAAGCCGGGAATATCGGTTACTTTCACAATTTCATTCCAGATGTCATTCGGCTTTTTAATCTGTGGTCGCCACTGACGGAAATATTCACCACTTTTATCAACAATCAGATAATCAGAAATATTTTCGCTTTTTGAAATAGAACGAAATATGTCGAAATATTTTGAAATATCAGTGTAGGGAGTTTTAGATGTAAATTCTTTATCATTTACAATAAAATGAAATACCTCATTTTCCTTATCAAAAGATATTTTCTTTATATCTTTTATTTCTATTTTATTTCCACCTATTTCAATCGTCTTTCCGTTTAGTTCTTTTTCTATCTTACCCAAATCCAGAAAATAATTATTCTTATTATCCACTTTGAATCGTTCGCGGTGTCCTTCTTCGTTCAGAATATATTCGGGACGATAATTAATTGTATTCTCGAACATCTGCACCGGAGCCGGATCGAGTGCCGAATTCACACGCCCCCATTTGCCTACTGCTACTTCCACTTCGGGAATAGATGCAAGTCGTTTATCCAGAGTTTCGATATATTGCAGATTTTTTTCGATGCTCGAATGCGGCATACTGGTTGGCATAAGCAGATACGAACCTTCGTTGAGCGACGGCATAAATTCTTTACCAATTCCGGGAAAAGCCTTTGCCGGTGCTTGCCAACCTATCTTCTCAGCACCAGTTGCTACAGGTCCGAATACTTTATCGAATCCAATCCAGACCAATAATCCGAAGAACAACGTAAAAGCCGGCAATATCAAAAATTTCCATTTATGTATCAATGCCCAAAGAAGAATCGGTTCGTAAAAATGAACCATCGTCATCAAAGCACCCAGAATAACTGCAACGATTCCCGCTACAAACAGGAAGTTGACGAACAAACTGTTGTGAGCACCCAGCGGCAGCCATTCTATGGACAAATAATACAGCGCCACCAAAACGGTAATCGCGATATTGATATAGTTTGGAAACTCTTTTCGCTCTTTCGACCAACGGTAATCCTGCAGGTTATTAATTCCCACAGCAACCAAAGCCAGTGCCGGCCAAACCTGCCAGATAGCTACGAATAACAATCCGGCAACAATTAGTCCACCATTAAAATAGCGACGAATTTTCTTTGTATCTATCCGTATATCAAAAACGATATGTACCAATGTTGGCAACACCACGATACCAAGGATAAAAGCCGAAAACAGCGCGAATGTTTTGGTAAACGCGAGCGGGTGAAACAATTTTCCTTCAGCCGCTTCCATAGCAAATACCGGCAAGAAGCTGACAATGGTGGTAGCGATAGAAGTCACCACTGCTGCACGCACTTCAGTTGTGGCAAGGTAAATAACATTCATCAGTTCTTTACCACGAATGCCTTTGTTCTCGGGCATTTCGAGATGCCGAAGAATATTTTCAACGTCCACAATTCCAATATCCACCATCACCCCAATGGCAATAGCAATACCGGACAAGGCCACGATATTGGCATCTACATGGAAAAAATGCATCAGAATAAAAGTCATCAGCACTCCCAAAGGTAACAATCCGGCAACAATGACCGAAGCCCGAAGATTAAGCACCAACACAATAATGACGATAATACTAATCAGAATTTCGTGCGAAAGAGCAGATTCAAGCGTTCCGATAGTTTCTTTAATCAGACTGGTACGGTCGTAAAAAGGCACAACGGTTACTTTGGAAATGCTACCATCTGCCAGTTTCTTTTGCGGCAATCCGGCTTCAATTTCTTTGATTTTTGCTTTCACATTACCAATCACTTCCATCGGGTTGGAACCGTAACGGGCTACCACCACCGCTCCCACGGCTTCGCTTCCGGCTTTATCCAGCCCACCACGACGGGTAGCAGGACCAAAGGAAGTCCGCGCAACATCTTTGATGCGCACCGGAATATTATTCCTCACCGAAACAACCGAATTATCCAGATCATCAAGATTCTTCACGTAGCCAAGTCCCCGGATAATGTATTCCACATTATTCAGTTCAACGGTTTCGGCACCAATATCCAGGTTGCTTTTGCTGACGGCATTCATCACATCCATCACCGAAACTCCAAAAGCTTTCAACGCTTCGGGATTTACATCCACCTGATATTCTTTGGTAAAACCGCCCACCGAAGCCACTTCCGAAACACCTTCGGCAGCCGACAGACTGTATTTTACATAGAAATCCTGAATAGTGCGTAATTCCTGCGGATTCCAACCTCCATTGGGTTTACCTGTTTTCGGGTTTCGCCCTTCGAGCGTGTACCAGAAAATTTGCCCAAGTGCTGTTGCATCCGGACCTAACGATGGTTGAACACCTTGCGGCAAAGTTCCGGCAGGCAACGAATTCAGTTTTTCCAGAATGCGCGACCGGCTCCAGTAGAATTCCACATTATCTTTGAAAATAATGTAGATAAACGACATGCCGAACATGGACGTACTCCTAATGGTTTTTACCCCCGGAATGCCTAGCAATGCCGACGTAAGCGGATAACTGATCTGATCCTGAATATCTTTGGGCGAGCGACCCATCCATTCGGTAGAAACGATTTGCTGATTGTCACCAATATCCGGAATGGCATCCACCGGAATCGGATCGCGGGGAATCATCCCGGTTTTCCAATTGAACGGCGAATACGTAATTCCCATCACCAAGAAGGCAATCAGAAAAATAAAGGTAATCAACCTGTGCTCGAGAAAATATTTGACGAGTTTATTAAACATGATTTTAATGTGCTAATTGATTAATATACTAATGGTCTCATTAGCATTATAGATTTCTCAAATTACATTTCCATCATACCGTAACCGGCTCTTTTAACTTTGGTTGAATCAGACACAGATACCTCTTTCTTTTCCAGTCTCATGCCGCATTTTGTACATTTACCTGGTTTATCAGAAACTACATCCTTGTGCATGGGACAAGTATATATTACTTTTACCATTTGTACTTCCTTCTTTACCAAGTCCATTCCACACTTAGGACATTGTCCCGGTTTATCTGAAACCACTTCAGGATGCATGGAGCAAGTATACTCTACCTTTACTGTTTTCACTTTTTCAGCAGGTGCCTGATTTAAAGCATTGCCACAGATATTTATTGTAAAAATGGCAACAATTGCCAAAGCTGATATTAATATTATCTTTTTCATTTTCTGAGTTTTTGAATATAAAACAAAATGATTCAAGACAAAAATCCTTTTGTCTTGAATCGATTTTTAATCTCATCTGTATTTGCAACAGCTTGGCAAAGCATTATATACGGCGGTAGTAGCTTTATACTTAGGGGTATCATGACCTACAGCGGCAATTTTCTTTTGAACATCATCGCTCTTTACTTTCGTTGGATCGTAAACAAGAGTCAACACTTTTGTTTTTTGATTCCAGTCAGCTTTCGTTACCCCAGCTACTTTAGCTGCTTTTTCGATACGAGCTTCACAGGTTTCGCAGTTACCTGCCACTTTGATGGTTTCTGTTTTGGTTGCATTTACTGCAAATATTACTGTAGAGAAAGTAAGTGCCACAATGGCTATGAAGAATTTTATAGTTTTCATTTTGATTTTTTGTTTGAACGCAAATTACGCAAACAGCACAAATTCACGCAAATTAATATTTTGTTTTTAGAAATATAAATGACACAAGTGAAGCCCATTATAAAAATCATATAAATGATTTTGCTATTTGTTCTTATGACTTACTTTCAGTACAACTATGTGTTACTAAATGTAAGGCTATATGAAACTATGTGTCGAATGTAATGATATGACAAACTAAAGAACATTGTTTCTTAGTGAAACTTAGTGTTCTCCGTATCTTAGTGGTAGAAAAAATCAAATGCGGAATACACAAATGTCGGGGAGGCTTACAGCACTGGCAATATAATTACCGGGTGGCTGGACATTTGCGTTTGTAGAAGAATTCGTATAGATAGATTGAATTCCAATCGTTTTGGGAATATCAAAAACCTGCAAAAGTTGACTTGCAGCGTGGTTGATTTGTAAAGTTGACGGACTATAATTGCTATCAACAGCATAAAACGACAGTTCGTTTCGGCAGCAGCTTTCGGCAGTTATAGTTTTTTCACTGGTAGCTTCTGTAGAACACATGCCACAACTGGCATTTTGATGTGTAAACGACAGTTTTACAGCCGAGACTTCTCCTCCACAAAAGTGTGTAGCAAGCGACAGATGCATCCCCGAAAGGAGTATCATTGCTGCGAATACTATGGAGAATAGTTTTTTCATTTGTTACTCAAACAAAGCTGTGCGTAAAAAGTTGCGGCAAATTTAGAATAAAAAGTAATATGAATGATGAAAGGCGATGTTAATGTTTCGAAATCGGGATATTCAAAGCCGATATCAAAAGTTTCTTTGAACTCAAATAAACGCAATCTTATTGAATCAAAAGTCTGCAAATTGCTTTCAACTTTTAAAGTCTTATTTGCGAAAATTTGTGTCGTTTGCGTTATTCGTATGCTTTCGAAACAAGGTCTGTCATTCTTTATTCTGCCAGCAACTGATCCATCAGAGCATTGAAGTCTTGTTTAAATTCCTCGTAAAACAATCCCGTGGCGGGACCATTGTAGCCGGTGTATATTTTGCGGACTTTTCCTTTTTTGTCGATAAAAATGGTGGTTGGATAACTGGATACCTTTTCCACTTCGGGCAATGCTTTTGCAGTGGCTTCCTCGCCCACTTTTCCGGCAAACAGGATTTCGTATTCAGCTCCGTATCTGGCTTTCATGCGGGTAATAGCTGCTTTGGCATAAGCAAAATCGTTCTTGCGTTCGAAAGACAAACCGATAATTTCCGCACCACGACTCTTGTTGGCTTTGTACCAGGGTGCCATGTATTTCATCTCGTCCATACAGTTGGGACACCAGCTTCCAAGAATGGAGATAATCACAACCTTGTTTTTGTAACGTGCGTCACTTAGCGACACCGTTTGTCCGTTTATGCTCGGGAGCTTGAAGCTAAGCGTTTCAGCATCGGTCTTCATTTTGGTTAGTGTGTATGGGTCAGCCAGAGCGGCTTTGATGTTGCGACTACCTATCAGTTTGGTTTTGCCGCGGGCTGTAAAGAAAGTGCCTTCGAAACGATCTTTCCCTTCGAAGTTCAGTTCGAACAAATACGGACTCAGTCCGGCAAAGGCAGAAAGCTGTACACCCGTAGCCGTGTATGCTCCTTCCAGAAAGCGCATATCGCCCGAATTGGTCAGGATAGAACCCGTAACAATGCGGTTCACAGTTTTAAAAATACCCACATTGTGTGTGGTATCGCCTTTCTCCTCCACAAAAAACACATCCCATTTACCATCTACCGATATGTCAGTGGGATTAGTAACAGGAGCAAAGCGGTTTGTATTGTTGTAATCCGCCGTAAGAGCTATTCCGGCATCGTTCGGGATATAGTTTTTCAGGAAGCGACCCTGCAAGGTATTGCCGGACACAGTAGCTTTAATGACTGCATCGAAAGATTC
>Ga0302215_10002277_pt1 | contig 13280 bp, 15 predicted proteins | sample II_Fen_N3_1_FD_194580 | JGI IMG/M metagenome (GOLD analysis project Ga0302215, IMG submission 194580) | Peat permafrost microbial communities from Stordalen Mire near Abisko, Sweden - II_Fen_N3_1 | ecosystem: Environmental > Terrestrial > Soil > Wetlands > Permafrost | place: Sweden: Abisko... | reverse complement strand
GACTTAGGATCTGGTTCTGAGAGGAGTGTGGGTTCGAGTCCCTTCAGCCGCACAAAGAATCCCGATAATCTAACGATTGTCGGGATTTCTTTTTGTTCTCTACATTCCCATTCTTACCCGTAATCATAAATTGCTGGCACTCATAATATGTGAATTATATAACTTTTACCATTAATTGTGTAACTTCTTTAAAGTTAAAATCAACGATCTTTGTATAAAAAATAATAGTATTAATTTAAAGTTTGATTTTATATGAAGAAGCTAATAATCTGTCTGTTTGTTGTTTTTACTTTTATAGGATGTACCACCACTTCTACACCCACCTGTGAACAGGACTATACTTTTAGAATGGAGTTTACAAACGGTTCAAATGATCCGTATGATTTGTATATCAATGATAAATTCCAGCAAATAATGGGTGCTAAGTCAAAAGTAACCTATGATATCCCTGCCGGGTACTGGAGTGCCGAAGTAGTTCAACGATCCGGTTATACTACCTATCAGATTGATAACGTATATAGCAATACATACGAATCATGCACTGAATATTACATTGTTTTTTAAAGGAATAAAATAAGTCGTTAGATTGAGATTTGCGTAGTTTCTGTTAAACGAAGACCCCCGATAATTTAATGATTGTCGGGGGTTTCTTAAGCTTGTTTCTCATTTATTTGGATATTCGGATCAGGCTAAATTCTCAGTTTTCATCCTGCCAAAACGTAATGCTTTCAATATCCAGTCCGGTAAAGGTTTTTGGGAATTGAAGTTTCTAAGGTTCAGGTTGATGCCTAATTTTTTTATCAGGGGGATTTTATGGGTTTCTACAAATTCAATTAGTGTCCCATCTACATCTTCAATATACGTGAAATGCCCGGAGGCTTCCCCCATATCAAATGAATTCACATCATTGTGTTTTACAGAACTGTCAACAGTAAAATGAAATCCCATGCTTTCGCATTTTGCTTTTAAGGCATTCATGTTTTTGACATCAAAACATAGCTGGATAAATCCGGGGTCACCCCAAAAGCGGCCCTCGTATAGCTTGCGCGGCTCGCGTTCAAGCGCCTGAATTAGTTCAATTGAAGAATGTCCGAAAAGATGACTGAAATTGCCCTGACGGGGCAAGGAGTGTGTCAGAAGCAACCTCCTGTATGACTGATTCCCTGAATGTAATCCTTCAAGGTCTTTAAATACTCCGGTTACATCGGCAATCACCATATCGTATCCCAGTATTTCCCTGTAGAGTGGCAACGATCGGTCAATATCCCGGACCCCAACAACTGCACCTACCGGTCCACCGGAAGAACGATGCTCATCCCTGAAAACAGATTCATCCTGAACTACCTGAAATGTATTCCCGAACGGATCTTCCATGTAGAAAGTATCTGTACCATCAATATACGCACTTATTGCTCCAAGGATCTTAACTTCAGGTTTAACTGATAATTCCTGATATGTTTGCTCGACATTCCGGCTTTTCATTTTAGCGGCACAAATCCCCAGATCGCCAACATGTATGTCAAACCCGATCTTTTGAGGTATACGGTCCGAATATTGCCAGATCTCAAATCCACTGCCACCCTGCATGTTGATGACTATGCCTGCATGACGCTTCTGAGGCTTATTGCCTGTATAAGGTAACATCAATTCAGCTACTGTATCGTCTTCCAGTATCTTGACATCCATTTGGAAAGTATTGATATAATATTTCCACGCAGTCTTAAAATCTTCAACCCCTATGCCTATTTGTTGAATTCCGCTAATGATATAATTATCCATTGTCAGGTAGGTTTTATTTTTCGTACCAATAATCTTGAAATACCGGGGAAGAATCTTTTGATTGCAACCATGAGCAGTTCTTTACCACCCACCATGACTTCAGGCTTCTGTTTGTAAATGGCGTTTACTATCTTTTTAGCAGCTTTGTCTGCTGAAATTCCTCCTGCCTGGCCAATGTCTAACACAGCATGCTTATTCCCATCTTTTTCTAGAGCATTCATTGAGATATTGGTATTCACTCTTCCGGGGCAGACCATGACTACCCGAATGTTTTGGCTATAGTATTCAGCTTGTACTGTCTCGAAATAACCGTATAATGCATGTTTTGATGCACTGTAGGCTGATCGCAACGGAAATCCAAACTTTCCTGCAATGCTGGATGTAACTGCTATTGTACCACTCCCTTGTTTTATCATTTCAGGCAATACAAGTTTTGTAAGTAATACAGGAGCAAAGAAATTAATATCCATGATTTTCTTTTCAACACAGAACAATATATCGCCTGATAATCCCCGCTGACTAATCCCTGCATTATTAAACAATACATCAATACCTCCAAAGCATTTCAACGCATTTTCCACCAATAAAGGAATTCCTTCCAACTGGGATAAATCATACGGAAGTATGTTACATGTAGCACCCATTTCAATGCATTTTCCCTGAGTCTTAATCAATGCATCTGTACGGGTAGCTGTCAGGATAAGGTTTGCTTGTTCTTTTGCAAACTGAAAGGCACAAGCTTCTCCAATTCCTGATGAAGCTCCTGTTATCCATACTGTCTTGTTTTCAAATTTAGCCATGAGGATTAGTTTGTAACAGCATCCCACAACTGTTTGCGGTAAAATTCCATGGTATGCGGGTTGCACTGGTCAACCTGATCAACTTCTTTGGTAGTATAATTCATCTTGTCAACAAATTCGGGTGCACGTCTTACTCCTTCACCTACATTCAGCAACACGGTTTCTCCTTCTTTTACCAGGCCTTTTTTCAGTGATTCAAAGAATCCTGCTATGCAGACTGCAGATGCAGGACCTAGCATTACTTTACTTTCGAAGGCAACCAACCGGGCATAATCAGCAATGCCTGCTTCAGCAATCCTGACAAAATTACCTTCAACTTCTTTTACTAATTTTGCAATAATCGGATAGGTAGCCGGATGACCTGTAGCCAGTGTTGGAATTTCTGTATCAGGATTTTCTATGATCGGGTATTCATTTTCAAAGCCAGGTGGAAAATTATCTTTTTCAGCCTTTTCCCATGCCTGTACCATCGGATCGCATTTGTCAGGTTGTATCAGTATAAACCTTGGGTTTTTTATACCGGGATATACGGATTTAATTTCCCGCACACCTTTATCAATGGCAATAGGGCCTGTACCTCCGCTCACTGCCTGGATATACACATCCGGCATTTTCCCCATCTGGCGTAACCACTCAAAAACCATGGTTTTCTTTGCCTCTACCCGGATAGGATCAATGTTCCCGTTTGACATAAGGATATGGTGTTTGCTTGAATATCCTGAAGCAATGACCTTCGCCTTTGAATAATCACCTTTTACCCTGAAGACCTGTTGACCGTAGGCGCTGATAAATGCTTCGGAAGCTTTCAACACATTTTCGGGCAGAAATACAGAACAATTTACCCCGGCAATGGACAGGTAGGTGGCATACGATGTTGCGGCATTTCCGGTTGATGCCACGCAATATTGCTCAATGCCGTATTCCTTAAATATACTTGCTGCCAATGAAGCTGATACATCCTTAAAGGTTCCTGTTCCACCATTTAAATCATTGCGGTAGACATGCACCTGAATGCTTAAGTTGTATTTCTCTTTAGCAAATTCTTCCAAAAAACTCCATCTTTCTAAAGGTATTCCTCCTTCGGTGCATGTTATGATATTTGTTCTGTCGGTTAGAGGTAGGAATGGGAAATATTGCCAGAAACTTTCTACTTTACCCTTCATCAGTTCAGGTAATTCGAGGTAATCTGTATGATACCAAACCTCCGAATGTTTGCTCCCACACTCAGGACATACCTGGTTTTGTTCAAACCACATCCCGAAATCAGGCGTAATATGACCACAGGCAACGCATTGCAATTGATATTTTTGTTCCTGCATCATTTTCACCCTATTTTCATGTCCTGCATTTCAGTCTTACTGTATTTCCCCAGGGCTAAATTAGCCTTTATTTGTTTGAATGCAGAAATTGTTTCTTTGACATCTTCCAGTGTATGGGATGCTGTTGGTATCAGACGCAACATTAATACCCCTTTTGGCACAACCGGATAGGCTACTATGGAACAGAAGATATTAAAGTTTTCACGTAAGTCGACTACAATGTTGGTTCCTTCTGCCACGCTTCCATTGAAATAAACAGGAGTAACAGGCGATTGTGTATGTCCGATATCAAAGCCGTCTTTACGTAATCCGTCTTGAAGTGCACGGGTTATTTTCCAGAGGTTTTCTTTGATTTCCGGTTGTGTCTGTATTATTTCAAGCCGTTTCAATGCACCGATAACCATAGGCATTGGCAACGATTTTGCAAATATCTGTGACCGCATATTGAATCGAAGGGAGTCTACAATCTCCTTCTCGGAAGCAACAAATGCCCCGATTCCTGCCATGCTTTTAGCAAAAGTCGAAAAATAAATATCTACCTGATCCTGTACCCCAAAATACTCACCGGTACCCGAACCTGTTTCTCCCATGGTACCAAACCCATGTGCATCATCAATTAAGAGTCTGAATTTAAATTCTTTTTTTAGTTTTACTATCTCATCCAATCGTCCCAGGTCGCCTGCCATTCCAAAAACTCCTTCCGTAATAACCAGTATTCCACCTTCCTGCTCATCGGCTAACCGGGTGGCACGTTCAAGCTGTTTCCTCAGGTTCTCGATGTCGTTGTGCGGAAATACAAACCGTTTCCCGATATGAAGTCGTAATCCATCCAGTATACAGGCATGTGCTTCGGAATCGTATACCACCACATCTTTGCGGTCCAGCAAGGTATCAATGATGGAAACCATTCCCTGATACCCGAAATTCAATAAATAAGCTGTTGGCTTATGGACGAATTTAGCCAGCTTCTGTTCCAGTTCTTTATGGTATTTCGTTTCTCCCGACATCATTCTCGCACCCATTGGATAGGCCATTCCCCATTCCAGAGCACCTTCGGCATCGGCTTTCCGTACTTCAGGATGATTTGCTAATCCAAGGTAATTATTTAAACTCCAGGTGAGTACTTCTTTACCGTTGAATCTCATTCTGGGGGCTATTTCACCTTCTAATTCAGGAAACATGAAATACCCATCTGCCTTTTGTTGATATTGCTCTAAAGGGCCTTTTGCTGCTTTTAGTCTGTCAAAAATGTCTATCATAATATTATTTTGTTTGTTCTAATCAGTTAAACACTCAAAAGTACTACGTATATTTTGAGGTTTAGGTGTAAACCTTTCTTTGTACAAAGTACACGAAAGTGTTTTGTTTATTTGTTTTAATCAATTAAACACTCAAAAGTATTGCGTACATTTTGAGGTTTAGTACTACGTCCATGTTGAGGTTTAGTGCTTCTTCAATGTTGAGGTTTAGATTTTGACTTCAAAAATAGCGATTTTAATTAACACCAACAATTCTCCGTTCTTTTTTTAGTGTAATTATCCTGTAACCGAAATGTCAGAATATAAAAACAAACACCTTGCATTGCTGAAAGGTGTTTGTTTTTAATCATTTACATTTTCTTACAATGCGAGTGATACTTGTGGTAACAGGTTACCGTATAAAATTGGTAAACACTTTTCTTTCCTTTACAGGGGGTTCGACAGTTCCATTTGTAGCTTCTTTCATCTTGAGGATCCAGGCCATATTTTTCCCCAACGCCTTCATGATTTGCTTTCCTTCAGCGTCACCTTCTACTTCGCCGGGTCCGGTACCGTGAATGATATTCCAGTAACTGGAAGTGGCAAGTATCATTTCAGAGTACGTGAGGTAATGGTTCAGGCTGTCGAAGGTAGCAGTACCTCCCGAGCGTCGTACGGCCACTACAGCTGCTGCCACTTTATGGCGGAATAAATTGCCATTCGATCCGGCTACATAAAATGCCCTGTCTAAAAAGCATTTCATCGTCCCTGCTATTCCTGAATAATATACCGGCGAGCCGATCAGTATGCCATCCGCTTCTTTCATCTTTTGAATCCACTCATTCAGGTCATCTGTTTTTATCGCACATTTTTCATCGTGGTTTTTTGCACAATTATTGCAGGCAATACACCCATGTATCTCCTTATGGCCTACATGAATAATTTCAAATTCTATCCCCGCTTCTTTCAATTCGTTACCCACCATGTTTAATGCATGAAACGTATTTCCTTCCTTATGCGGACTTCCATTAATAGCGACTACTTTCATTTTATTTCTATTTTCGTTTTTCGTTTATTATCAATTCAACATTGAATTTCTATTTCATTAATAACAAGGTTTCTGTTATCTCCAAAAAACAAGAGAATTACAATCACCTCATCATCGTATTTTCATGTCATTTATTGCCAAACAGCAACACCAGCAATCCCCAGCTCCCTGGCGCCAAAAATGATCTTTGCATTGGTTGGTATGTTGACGCTTATTTTGGCCGACGAGTAGTTAATGGCTACCCAGAATCCATCACGCCAGTTGACCATCACCCCTTCGGGTTGTTCGTTGGTGGTTATGCCGGCCGCATCATATACTTTTTTCAGCACTTCTTTTTCCATTTTTCCATCTGTGGTTTCCGTCCCGATATAGGTTACTGTTCCTTTTCCTGCCTTGCGATGTACCACCGATGCTTTTCCTGCGTAGAATTGGTCGGCATACGTAGCCCACGTTTCAACACCAAAATAGGGGTCAAGGATATCACCCCATACATTCCAGGTATAGGTATCCCCGTTAAAGCTGACCTTTGCTTTTGTTTCGGCACTCAATTCGTCGAACATCGCTATTTTTGCACCAATCAACGATGATATCTGATCTGCCCAGGGTGCTTCAAAGAAATGCCCGTTACGGTCTTTTAATCCGGTGCGGCAGGTTAGCACCAGGTGTCCGCCGTTTTCCACATATCTTCTCCATTTTTCAATCAGTTCCTTGTCCACCATTTGGTAAGCCGGTGCAACTACTACCGGGTAAGCCGACAGGTCACGTTCTTCACCCACAATGTCCACCGGCACACACAGTGTTTTCAGGTTCGAATAGATCCGGGTGATATGTCCTATTTCATTCCACTGGTAGGTCTGTTTCTGAACTTCTGTTTCCCAGATATTATCCGGATTGTAAAGAATGGCAGTTTTACGCCCTGCATATTCTGCAGGCATTTTTGCGTTCGGTTTATATATTTTGCGGAGTTCACGGATTTCTTTCATAAACTCGCTGTATTGCTGTCCACCGGTGAGTTCGGTAACCCCATCGGTACCTACCATGCCATAATGAAACTGTTCACCTCCATAAAGTGGTTGCCTGAAACGGTAGGAGCAAATGAAATCCAGTCCCCCTGCAAAAGCATTCCAGAGCCATGCCCGTATCACTCCGGGGTAGGGAAGTGGATTATAGGTTCCCCAGTTTACCTGGCCGGGTTGCAATTCCATTACTCCGGTCACACCTTTTAACGGGCGGAAGAAGTCGTTGGCATACGATATTCTCCATGGATCGCCCAACCTGAAACCCTGGTCGCCGGTTCCTTTTGTATATCCCGCAACAGGATACATGGTGTAGGAGATAAAGTCAAGATCCTTGTTACGCCACGGATCCACATCCGTATGGATATGCATGAAATTGGATGTCACAAACTGTGACTTTGATATGCTTTCGCGCAATGTGTTGAATTGCATGGAAACAAACGCAGCACATTCGTCCGCACTAAACCGTTTAAAATCAACAATCGATATAGGACTGGCTGTTCCAGCGATAAGTCGTAGACTATTGGGTATTTCTATCTGGTTAAAATCAGAATAAATTCCCGACCAGAAAGCTGTACCCCACGCTTCATTCAGGCTGGCAATGGTTTTGTATTTCTTTTGCAGCCAGGCTTTGAAATTTGTTTGTGCTCCGGGACTGAAATCATAGGTGCCGTAATGGGAAGGTTCGTTGTCAATCTGCCATCCCCAGATGCGCTTGTCGTTGGCATAATGCTTAGCCTGTGCCGCTACCAGTCTGGTCACCAGTTCACGGTATTTCGGGCTCGACCAGGAACCATGAGTACGCGTTCCATGCTCTGCTGTTTGACCAGTTGGCAATTCTACCAATACTTCAGGGTATTTTCGTACCAGCCACACCGGGGGAGTAGCCGAAGATGTGCACATGATGACTTTTAAATTATGCTTTGCGGCTAACTCAACTGCTTTATCCAACCATTTAAAGTCGTATTGTCCTTCTGTTGGCTCCATTTGAGCCCAGGCAAATTCAGCCATGTGGGTGAATTCAAATCCCATATCCTCCATTTTCTTGAAATCACGGTCCCACTGATCTGGATTCCATGCTTCAGGATAATAGTATACTCCGGTTTCAACCATTTTCTCGGGGCTAAAAAACCCCTGTGCATTCGAACATAAAGCGAATGCCAGCAACGCTGCAGTGAAAAGTATTTTCTTCATAAAATTATTTTCTGAATGAATTAAAAAGGAATGTAAAACAAACATTAAAAACGTTTTAATCTTTTATCTGGTATTTTGAAAATTGATTTACACTAAAGGACAAAGGTAATTTAAATTTTAATTACAGAAACCTTCGGATGGTTGTTTTTCTTGTTTATTCTATTGGTTTTCCTGTTACGGATTGAAACTTTAAAAATACATTATGGCTGTCGAAATGTTGGATTTTAATCACAATGGCTATTCTGACCATAATAATCTCATTGTAACGGACTCTATTATACATCCGTTTTAACTATAATGAGGAATTGGTGAGACTTTATTGGGAATTTCCTGGGGGTTCAGAGAGGTACGCCCCTCGAAACCCCCTCGAAACCCCCTCGAAACCCCCAGGAAAGCCCCAGGAAAGCCCCAGGAAAGATAGAACAAATGACAGTTATTTTGTTCCGCGTTCCGGGTTCTGTGAACAGGAGATTAATTCTCCCTATAGACATTAACATTTAAATAAAACAATATATTGTTCCGGCTACTTAATTTATATCATCAATAAGATATAATATCTGTAAAACTTTTAACTAACAAGCTTAAGTGACCTGAAAGTAAAAAAAAAACCATGATTGAAAAATTTTGTATTTTATGGATTCCGGATCTGCTGAAACAAACAAATTCACTGACAATTAAGCTTCTGTCTGTCCTTAAACAAAATATTGATAAAAACATCCATACCTAAAATTAAACGATTATCTTTGTCGGGAATTAACATAAGTAATTAATAATGAACAATTAATAATTGCCAGGACACTGAAACCTATATAAAAATAGAGTAATCCTTCAATAAAATATACCTTCGTCCCGTATTTGCTTAAATGGCTAAATCAATGATACAGAATATGCAAATTGATTTTTTATACTTTTATTAAACACTGTTTAAATACAATGGATATCATTTACCGAAAAATAGAAAAAAGAGACAACGAAATACTTTCCCGTTTAATCAAGAAGGTATTCGTAGAGTTTGGAATCGATATCCCGGGAACCGTTTATACTGATCCGACGACAGATGCATTGTACGAACTGTTTCAAATGCCCGGTTCGGTGTACTGGATTGCAGAAGAGAATAATGTCATGCTGGGAGGCTGCGGTATATATCCGACGACGGGATTGCCTGAAGGCTATGCTGAGCTGGTGAAATTATACCTCTCGGCAGATGCCCGGGGAAAGGGGATAGGGAACGAGTTGATGCAAAAAAGCATGGAGAGTGCAAAGGAAACGGGATACACCCATTTATATCTTGAAAGCTTTCCGGACCTGAGTAAGGCAGTATCGCTATATGTAAAGAACGGATTTATGCATCTGGAAAAGGCACTCGGTTGTTCGGAACATTACGCATGCACCATCTGGATGGAAAAGAAGCTGTAAAATTAAATATCCTGGTTGTGTGTAAAATCGGGATTAAAAGAATCTATTCAAAAAAAAATAATCGATGGTTGATAAAAATGACAACGTTCAAATAACAGTGATAAAATATCATTCTGAAGAATATCGTCAGGAACAGGAGCTTCGCGATCGTGTGCTTAGAAAACCGTTGGGAATGAGCCTGTATGATGAAAATATGGATGCAGAACAGCATGATGTTCATATTGGAGCATTTGTAAATGGCAGGCTTGCCGGTGTCCTGATTCTGACAAAAATCAATGCTGCGGAAGTGAAGATGCGACAGGTTGCTGTGGATGAAGCTTCAAGAGAACGACATATAGGAACTGAACTGATACTGTTTGCAGAGGAGCATTCTAGAACGAACGGTTTTTCCATCATGTTGTTAAACGCCAGGAAGACTGCCGTAGGGTTTTATGAAAAACAGGGTTATGAGAAGATAGGCGAGGAGTTTCTGGAAATAAAAATTCCCCATTTTAAAATGCGGAAAAATCTTTGAGATAATTATTTTATTTGATTATCCGCCATATGTCCTAATAAAAAGCTATTATCCTAAATACGAATGACTTAAATATGAATAGCCATGTATTCAATGCATGGAAAATGAAAATCATTTTCACTCTTACAACGTAATTCTTTAGCACCAATTAAAAACAGTTAGTCCCGTTATTTGTTGTTTTTATAAACAGGTTTCAAATTGGCTTATACTTTAATGGATAATCCAGCAAGTAACCTTACAAAAAAACGCATGAGAAAACTAATTGCAGCAATCAACATGACCCTTGATGGGTTTTGCGATCATACAGCAGTAATTGCCGACGAGGAATTGCATCGGAATGCAAACGAGCTTTTTAAACAGGCAGATACTGTTATATTCGGGCGTGTAACCTATCAACTTATGGAAAACGGTTGGCCTCCTATCATGAAAAATCCTTCAGGGAATAAGGCTGTTGATGAGTTTGCCATATTAATTGATTCAATATCCAAAATTGTTTTTTCAAATACATTGAAACAGGTTGACTGGAATAATACCAGGCTGGCTAAGGGCGATCTCACACACGAAGTGATAAGACTCAAACAGCAAACCGGTAAAAATATATTGGTGGGTAGCCCGAGTCTCATAGATGCATTAATGATAGCTGGTTTGATTGATGAATATCAGTTGTCTGTCCAACCCATTGTTTTGGGGATTGGCTTACCCTTGTTTAAAAACATGACCGAAAGGATTAATCTTAAACTTATAAAAACAAAAACCCTTGCTTCGGGTGTTGTAGTACTCTATTATCAACCTGTTTGAAAAAGTTTCTGTTTAGTGAATTGTCAGTTTTATTTGTTTAAGAATGAATGTTATTACCATTCGGTTTATAGTATCATACAATTAGAATTTAAAATATTCCAGGCGCAAAGGAGGCACGTATTATGGAAAAAGAACTTGATCTGTCGTTACCCGAATGGGTATTTCTGGATGGAAATTCGCACCTTGGCAATACGTTGGAAGGCAGGGATATATTGCAGCATATTCAAAGTTGCACCATCCTTGAACTGTTTATGCTCGAAGAAGATACAATCGTTTTAAATCCGCCTGTAAAGGTTAAAGAATTCAGTTATTCGAATGTTTTCGGGGATAATGAAAAGCATCTGATAGCCTTGCATTTCAGCCTGGCTGATGATGATGAAATAGACCGGATCATGGATAAAGCCATAGAGTTTTACAGGGAATTTATGGATTGGGAGGACAAAAGCCTCATCATTGAAGAAACATCCAAAGACAATTGATTTGCCGCTGATATCGGAAAATACCAAATGGCATTCAATAAAAATTCTTACCTTTGTATTCGTAAAAAATATCCACAAAGATAATAATTCATTCATCAACCCTATATAAAATGGAAAATCAAGAAAACCAATTAAACATTGAACTATCACCAGAAATTGCAGAAGGAATTTATTCAAACCTGGCTATTATTTCGCATTCTAATTCAGAGTTTGTAGTCGATTTTATACGCATAATGCCGGGAACACCGAAAGCCAATGTGAAATCACGAATTATTCTTACCCCTGAACATACCAAAAGATTGCTTTTTGCCCTGCAGGAAAATATTACCAAGTTTGAACAACAAAACGGCAAGATCAAGATTTCCGATAATGGCTTTGTTCCACCGGTACCTATGGGTTTTGGAGGAGGAGAAGCTTAAGGATGTTTACAGTCAGTAGTTGGTTGTTTGGAATTTATTGTTGACAGCGAATAACTATGCAGTAAAAAAAGAAATTCAATTATTACTTCTTATAAACAAAAAGAGATCGTTTCTTTATTGAAACCATCTCTTTTTTATTTATAATATGTTCATAGATACTGATCTGTATCTTTTGAATTCAGAGTTCTCATTTGTCTGTTTTAAGCAGAAACTCAATGGGAACATTCAGACGTTTGCTCCATGCAACTTCATTATGTTCGGCTTTATCGTATATTTTTGACATATAATTATTTGGGTCGTACCCTTTGCCTTTGGCAATCAGATCGACAAACGACTGGGTTAAAGTATATTCCTTGTCGCTCTCACCGGTTCCATAATCCATATAAATCTTATGGTCAGATGGTGGAGGCAGGTTTTTCTTCAGATATTCAAAAGCGGCAGCCGGGATTTCATAATTTGGCTCTATGGAACTTAACCATGCTGTTGACATACAGGCTACACCACCAAAAACAGCCGGATATTCCGATATGGCATATATTGAAATTAAACCTCCCATGCTTGATCCTATCATGAACGTGTGGTCCTTATCGTCTTTTGTGGAAAAGTTTTTATCGATGTAAGGTTTGAGTTCATGTACGACAAATTTCAGGTAATTGTCACCATTAGCTGATTTCCCGTTGCAGTATTTCTCTGAAAGCTTCTTCCTGGTAGTCTCGTCCAGTTGATCGAATATCTTATTGGGAAAATACTCTGAAATTCGCTCAGCACCATTATTCCAGATTGCAACTACAATGCATTCTTCAATTTTCTTTTCTTTGATAAGTTGTGAAATAACTTCATCTACACTCCATTCTTTTTTATTCCAGGTAAGTGTGCTGTCGAAAAGCATTTGTCCATCGTGCATATACACAACATCATACTTTTTTGAAGCTGTATAATCTGCCGGCAACCATACGTCTACATTTCGTGCAGCAATATTCTTCGACTGAAAATTCTCTGTCCGCTTGATGATACCCGAAGATACTTTAGGAAGGTTCTGTGCATGTACACAACAACCAAATACAACCATGATGGCAGTAATAATATATATTTTCATAAGATTGGGAGCTAATTAGTTGGATGATATTGAAACGGAATAACTCCATGGTCCTAACTTGAATTCAGAGTTATTTTTTACATCAATTTTTGTTCCCATATAATTCATGTAATTGCCCGAAACAGAATCCATTATTTTAAATGTTTGTTCTTTTCCACTAAAAT
>Ga0302215_10002276_pt1 | contig 13282 bp, 7 predicted proteins | sample II_Fen_N3_1_FD_194580 | JGI IMG/M metagenome (GOLD analysis project Ga0302215, IMG submission 194580) | Peat permafrost microbial communities from Stordalen Mire near Abisko, Sweden - II_Fen_N3_1 | ecosystem: Environmental > Terrestrial > Soil > Wetlands > Permafrost | place: Sweden: Abisko... | reverse complement strand
ATGATTTCGTCAAAATTATATTTCATGTATGTTTTTCACTTTGAATTCAGATAGTTTTTCAGATCTGAAATTGTTTTTATTTTCAATTCCTCCGCTTGTTTTTTTCGCATCATTAAGGCATAAGAATTATTGAATCCCAAAGGTTTTAACCATTGAATCCCGTATTGCTTTTGAAATTCTGAATTGACATATTGATAGGTATTCTCAGCACTTTTTGTGACTATCGAAAGTGTTTGTTCATCCGTTTTCAGTAAAACTAAAAGTCCGGTTCCAGTATATTCCGGGTAAAAATCAATGGCATCATTCATCAATGCATCAAAGCAAATCTTCGTTCCTCCCAAACCAGTTTTTGTTTCCACTCTGTAGTTTGTATAACCTTCGATGAGCATTTTATACATTTCACCTAAAATATACTGTTCACCAAAAATCTTTGATCCGATCCTAATTGTTCCTGAATTTCCATTGTTTGAAACTTTATACAAATTGTTTTTAATTAAAAAATCCTTTGCAATCTTTTCAGGGGTTTGATTAAGGTTGTCAGATTTATAATTAAGATCTGTCATGATCGAATCATTGAGTTTCCCGGCTAATAAATCAAGCGTTTTTTCAAGTTCGGGAAATTTCACCAAAGTCTTTGTTTTGATAATCGGAGCCGCAAAATACGGCGGAAATATTTTTTTATCATCTTCCAAAACATACAGATCAAAAGCTTTTATTCTTCCGTCCGTAGAATATCCGCTAATCAAATCAAGTTCCCCTTCATACGCTGCTTTGTACATCACCGCATCATTGACAACTTTTGGATTTGCATTTAAACCATAAACAGATCTCAAACCCAAATCTCCGTCTTGTCTTCCCATAAATTCTGGTGTGAAACCAGCTTTTATCTTACTTTCAGACTTAGATGTTAAAAAATAAACTACACCCGCAACAATGAAAATTGCAGGAATAATATATTTTAATTTCTCAAGATCATGATATTTAAATTTCTGAAAAACAGCGATTATTTTATCTAACAATACCGCAAGTAAAGCAGCCGGAATTGCTCCTGCCAAAATCATGTTTGTATTATTCAAAGAAATTCCACCAAAAATAAATTCTCCCAAACCTCCTGCAGCCACAAATGAAGCTAATGTCGCAACACCGACATTAATTACCGCTGCAGTTCGTATTCCTGCAATGATGACGGGCATTGCCAAAGGAAGTTCAACTTTAAAAAGCAGCTGTTTCCGATTCATTCCCATTGCTTTTGCAGCTTCTAGGATTGCGGGATTTACTCCTGTAATTCCTGTATAGGTGTTTCGAATAATCGGTAAAAGCGCGTAAATTAACAAAGCTACGATTGCCGGAGTTGCACCAATTCCAAAGGCAGGAATCATAAAACCTAATAATGCAATACTTGGAATTGTTTGTAAAACTCCAGCAATTCCAAGAACTGATCCTGATAATTTTCTTTTTCTCGCAATCAAAATTCCTAATGGTAAACCCACGATAATTGCTAAAAATAATGACAAAAACGTCAATCCCAAATGTTGTGTAATTTGAGTTAATAATTTATCGTGTTGATCTGAAATAAACTGCCAAAGACTTTGCTGTGTCATACGATTTGTCGTTTTCTATACTCATTAAATGCTTTAACCAGCCTTTCGTAGTGCTCAGTTTTTTGACTGTCTAAACTTAATTCCTGTAAAGAATTCCACACATTGGAATCTTCAGGTAAATTGAGTTGAAAATCGCCTAAAAATGGTTGTAAATCTTTCAAAATTGTGGTTTTATATTCCAGCAACAGTCTATTAGAAGAGAAAAATTCTTTTACAAAATCATTTTTAGGATCATAAAGGATTTCTTTTGGAGTTCCAGTCTGAATGATTTTTCCTCTATCCATAAGACAAATCCGGTGTCCTAACTCAAAAGCTTCCTGTACATCGTGAGTTACAAGAATGATTGTTTTATTTTTTAATTCTTCCAGAGATTTGAATTCTGAATGTATGTCGGCTTTGGTGATATTATCTAGTGCACCAAAAGGCTCATCCATCAACAAAATTGGAGAATTGGCGATCAAAGCTCTTGCAATTCCTACTCTTTGCTGTTGACCACCGCTTAATTCGCTTGGAAAACGGGTAAGAATGTCGCTTGAAAGATTTAATTTAGTTAAAAGTTCGTGAGTTCTATCTTCGATTTTCTTTTTGTCCCACTTTAATAAATTCGGAACTGTTGCAATGTTTTCTCTAATCGTATAATGAGGAAACAATCCTGAATTTTGCATCACAAAACCAATTCCCATCCGAAGATCTTCTACTTTCCGATCACGGATATTTTTTCCGTCAATCAAAATAGTTCCGGAATCTGCTTCTATCAATCGGTTGATCATTTTCAGCGTTGTGGTTTTTCCGCAACCACTTGTCCCCAAAAGCACCAAAATTTCCTTTTCATTTGCTTGAAAAGAGATATCATCAACTGCATGTTTTCCGTCAAAACTTTTGGAAACAGATTCTACTTTAATCATCTGAAATTATTTAGCCAAACGAATTCCTGTGAATTGCCATTGCAAATTGGTTGGGAAAAAATTGCGGTAGGTATTTCTGCTGTGACCGATCGGTGTTGCTTCCGAAGAGCCACGAAGAACGGTTTGGTTGACCATAAATTTTCCGTTGTATTCTCCGACTGCACCGGCTTCTTTTCTGAATCCGGGATACGGTAAATACGCAGAATTCGTCCATTCCCAGCGTTTTCCCCAATCAAAATGATTTGATGCAACTTCCCATTCTGCCTCGGTTGGCAAACGCATCTCTTTCCAGGATGCAAAAGCTGAAGCTTCAAAGAAATTGATGTGACAAAGTGGTTCATTAAGACTAATTTCCTGAAAACCGTTTAATGTATAATTCATCCATTTTCCGTCAACAAAATGCCAATATAAAGGAGATTTTGCATTGTTTTGTTTTACCCAATCCCATCCTTCTGCGTGCCAATGTCTGAAATCTGAATATCCTTCAGCTTCCATAAATTTCAAATATTCTCCGTTGGTAACAAGCTGATCTGAAATTTCAAATTCATTGAGATAGACTTTATGTCGTCCCAGTTCGTTGTCAAAACAAAAACCTTCCCCTTCAAAACCAATTTCGTAGACACCTTCAGAAAATCTGATCATTTCTGATGGCTTACTAATTTCATTTTTATCTGTATTCTCTTTTTTATAAACAGGAAAAAGGGGATTGTGTCCTAAAATATATTTGATATCTGTCAGTAATAATTCCTGATGTTGTTGCTCGTGATTTAAGCCTAATTCCAATAGAGCTTCGATGTTTTCGTTGATCAAATCGCTCTGAAGAAAATCCTGCATTTTTTCGTCAACGTATTTTCGATATTTATAAATATCAGAAACAGACGGGCGGCTTAGATTTCCTCTGTCTGTGCGGATTACTCTTGCGCCGACCGTTTCGTAATAGCTGTTGAACACAAAATTATATTGTGCATCAAAAACTTTATAATCGGGAATATTCGGAATCAAAATAAATGTTTCAAAAAACCAAGTGGTATGACCTAAATGCCATTTTGGTGGACTTACATCTACAATCGGCTGTACGACATAGTCTTCAATTTCCAAAGGCTGACATATTTCTTCTGAATGCTTTCGGATTTCTGAATATCTTTTAACAAAATTCTTAGTAAGTGTATGTGTTGTCATTGCATTAGTTTTTTATTAAATCACCTTCCAGACTGAATCTACATACCAGTTTTTGGAATCTTTGATTTCTCCCACAACTTGAAAACCAGATTTTTCTGCGAGTTCACTGATTGCTGATTCTGAAAATTTTCTGGAAACTTCCATATCAATCAATTCATTTTCTTTAAATGAGATCATTTCGTTTTCAATCGTAACATTTTGGTCTTTTAAGCTGACAAGATAACTTCTGCAATCTCCACTTACAGGATCATAAGTCTGATAATGCTGAAAATTATCAACTTGAAAATCTGCATCGAGTTCGCGATTGATTCTGCTTAAAAGATTAAGATTGAAGGCTGCTGTAGTACCGCTTTGATCATTATAGGCACTCAAAATAACGTGCGGATTTTTCTTCAGATCAAAACCAATCAAAACGATGTCTCCGGAATTAAGATTTCTGTTGAGTTCAAGACAAAAGTTCTCGGCTTCATCCTTATTCATGTTTCCGATATTGCTTCCCAAAAATAAAACCACTTTTTTTCTTGAAGACATTGAGGCGGCTTTATCCAACATATCAAAATAATCGCCTTCTAATGAGGTAATTTCAAGTTCGGGGATTTCGCTGGTCAGTTTTTCATTTAAAATCGATAAAATATTTCCTGAAATGTCAATAGGCATATAGGTGAAATCTTTACCTTTTTCAACTAAATATTTTAGCAAATAAGTTGATTTCATCGCATCACCTGCTCCCAATTCGATTAGATCGAAAGGTTCATTTTCTGAAGTGATGAGATGGGTAAGTTTTTCTGTTTTATTTTTGAATATATCGAGTTCACACTTCGTAAGATAATATTCCGGCATTGCCATTATTTCCTGAAAAAGATGATCGCCAATTTTATCGTAAAAATATTTGGATGATAATTTTTTGGGATTATTTTGCAGACCGCTGATCACATCTAAACGAAATTTTGTAACGCTCATGTTGTCATTCTCTATCTGAGAATCTGTATCTGACTGTACATTCATAGTATATTTGATTTTGGTTATTGCTTGAGTACAACTATCTTGCCGCCATCATCATTTCACTTCACAAAATGAAGTGTTACGATCTCTTCTAATTTAAATATACACTAAATTTTTGGTGTGATAATTCATTTTTCTACTTCTGTGATAAAATTTTGAAAATATTTAACCTCAACATTCAAACTTTCACTTACAAAAGTGATACGATTACAATATTTTAAATAATAAAGAAATACAGTTGAACTGGATGAAGAAATTTAAATTTAGACAAAATAGAATTGTGAATAAAAGAAAATTTCCGGTTTGAGAACAAACAGGAAATTATTTAGTTTAATTTAAATTGACGAAAATTTGATGAGAAATGGATAATTCTGGACTATTCTACTTCATCAAAAATCTGAACTTGTTGATATTTTTAAGAGCAATCCCGGTTCCTCGAACCACGGCTCTAAGAGGATCTTCCGCTACGAATACCGGTAATCCTGTTTTTCTATGAAGTCTGTCTGCCAAACCATTAAGCAATGCGCCACCTCCTGCAAGAAAAATTCCTGTTCTGTATATATCTGTTGCAAGTTCGGGCGGAGTAATAGAAAGTGTTTCCATGATGGCATCTTCAATTCTGATGATCGACTTGTCTAAGGCTTTAAAAATCTCTTTATAGTTGACCATAATTTCTTTTGGCTTACCAGTTAACAGATCTTTCCCTTGAACCGCAACATCTTCTAAAGGAAAATCTAATTCTTCCAATGCAGAACCAATCTCAATTTTTATTCTCTCAGCAGTTCTCTCACCAATATCAAGATTATGTTGTGATCTGATGAAATACGAAATATCATTTGTAAAAACATCTCCGGCTAATTTCAATGATCTGTCGACCACAATTCCGCCAAGAGCGATAACAGCGATTTCGGTGGTTCCGCCTCCTATATCAACGATCATATTTCCTTCCGGACTTTCAACATCAATACCTGCTCCGATTGCTGCTGCCATAGGTTCATAGATGAGGATCACTTCTTTTGCATTTACTTTTTGGGCAGAATCTCTAACCGCCCGTTTTTCAACTTCTGTAATTCCTGATGGAATACAGATCACAATTCTAAGTGCAGGTTGTATAAATTTACCCTTAATTTGAGTAATCTGCTTGATAAATTCCTTAATCATATGTTCGGAAGCATGAAAATCTGCAATAACGCCATCTTTCAACGGTCTGATTACTTTTATGTTTTCATGAGTCTTCCCCTGCATCAGTTTTGCCTGAGTTCCGACAGCAATTGCTTTACCTGTAAGACGGTCGATAGCAACAATAGAGGGTTCATCGATGACAATTTTATTATTATGTATTACCAAGGTATTAGCCGTTCCAAGATCAATTGCAATCTCCTCCGTAAACATATCAAATATCCCCATTTTACATTAATTTATAGTCCTCAAATGTACGTCTATTCATTTTATATACCTGCCAAAATAAACGACCTAAGTAGTTAAACATAAGTTAAAATGATAAGAAGACTTCTCAATGGAGAAACTTTTATAAAATAAGAAAAAGTTATTTCCGAAAATTATTTTTAAGCTTGTACGGCTCAAAAATTTTTCAGAAATAACTTTTTAAATCAAAATAGTTGTTGAGAAAATATGATTAGGATGTAGCTCAATCTCTTACCAGATAAAATCATTGGGTTGTTGTCTTTCCGCAATCACTCTGCGTGATTTTGTAATATACAATCTGAGGAAAAATCCTGATTCTATATTATATATGGTTTTGCCATATACTTGAACTGCCATACTACCACCCGATTTGTCAAAATTATAAATAACTATCTGCTGTTTTGGGTAAATTTCTCTGAAATTGACAACCATCTTAGTCTGTTCCCCAATGATATGAATGAGTCTATTTCTATCGTCGACCTCAAGATATCCAGAAGGATCAAACTCATATTCATGGGGATCTAATCTAATGGCATAGTCGGATTCGTCATTAACAATCTCATCTCTGAGAGTAGCTAAGTTACCATTTGGAATGAACAATGTGTCAGCTTGCTCTTGTTTTGATTTAAAGTTTTCTGTTGCTTTTACGCAGCCTTCAACTCTTACTTTGTTCACCGGGTCTGCTTCTCCTCCAATTCCTACATTCTTTGACTTCAAATGATAATTTACTCCTTCTAATCCACCATAAATACCACTTCCGTATTTGTAATACTCATCAGTCTTACCCGCTACAAATGCTTGTTGCTGAATATCAACCATTCCAGACTCTCCACCGAAATAATTATCCGCAACCATTAATCCTGCGTTTGAGTTGGTGGTAAATTCTTCATTCAGCTTTAACCCAAACTGATAAGCATAGTTCCACTGTTGAATATTTGTATTATTAAAATCTGCATCTGTCCAGAATTTATACCATGAACGACTCCAATTTCCATCAATTCCTTTTCTAATTTTCAGCATGGGAACACCAGCACCATTGACGCCACTTTGATTTGCAAAAGCCAGCTGATAGGACGAATCTCCCGTAGAGGCACTTGTACCATCCCAAGGTGAATAAGTCATTACACCAGCATAATTACCACTACCGCCAACCTGATTTGCATTAGCAAAGTCAAATCTTACCCTATGTGGGTTTTCATTAGGCTTGATGTCATTAGGCATCCGTGAACCGTCTCTACTTGAAACAAAATTATTAGTTATTGTAACGGTGTTACCATTAGATAATGTTAAAGACTGTCCGCCATTACTTTCACTACCAACCGATAGTGATTGATTTGCAAAGTTTGTAGAAACCCAACTCTGAGTAGCAATGGGCACATAAGTTCCACTAACATGGATGAAATAAGGAACTCCACTTGAAGAACCTGAATCAAAAGCTACTCCTCTTACACTGTCTTCATTGGTAACTTTATTGTTTAGTTGGTTTAAGTTTACTGCATGACTACCTAAAGTACCATTAGGGATAATTGGACTTTGTGAGAAGGTGTTCGTATTCTGAAAAGTTTGAACTCCTGCCAGAGTTGCATAGCTGCTAATTTGTGTACTCAAACTTGATTGAGTAACAAACCCATAATTATTAATATATGATGTAATATTTCCAGAATGAATTACATCTTTCCAATCACTCCACCCTGTATTTCCTGAAGCAGAATAGCTTCCTCTAAACTTCATGCCACCTCCAGTTCTTTCAATTGTAAGTTGTTGTCTACCATCAAAAGAGTTTAGGTTTAGAGTAGTTGTATAATTATATCCAGATGTAGAACCCTCTTGTCTGTAAATACCTGATTCTGTAACTGATTCCAAATCAGAACCACTTGTAAATCTCAATGTTTTAAACTTCTCACTCCAGTTAGCTAAGTCCGAGTACGTAAAATCAGAGGTATTCCAATTTTTCTTCCAACCTGTATCGCCAAAACTACTTGACCAACCTCTTGTATAAGAACTTCCGTTTAAAACATCTACAGCATACTGTGTAAATTCACTTCCGGTTTTTCTGTGTGTCCATACAGAACCATAATCGAAAGGTTTATTTGTTGAGTTGTCATTAATATCATATATAGAAGTATGAGTTACATTGTTCAGATCAAGAACAGAAGTACCAACTGTTGCAGTGGTAGTTCCTAAACCATGTAATCTATAATCAGGTAAGTTTCCTGAATCCCAGATAGTTTTAACTGATCCCCAAGTATCATCGCTGGTTGCTGTTCTCCTTTTTAGATCATCACCTGTAAAAAATAATTGTTCTTGCTTGTGAGCAATATTGAAGTTATCCCATTTGGATACTGTAAGGACTCCGTGCCAAGCATCTCCTCCTGCTAAAGTATCATTGTGATTTTGAAAATCCCACTGAGCATACCTATCATCGTAAAAGGATGGAGGTCTTTCAGTACCTCTTGTATCTGTTATATAATTTCTATCGTTAGCGTTTAACACATTCGCATTTACAGCATGACCACCTAACGTTGCGTTAGGAACAATTATATTTTGATTAAACGTATTGGTCTGTGTAAAAGTCTGTACCCCATTTAAGGTTGCATAATTTGCTAATTGAGAGTTTAATGAAGTTTGAGTTATATAACTGCCTAATTGAGAAGCTAAAACAAAATCTTCATAAGCTGGTCTGTATGAGGACGGAATCATACTTTCTTCAAGCTGATAATTACGGTAATATATTTTAGTTCCTACATTAGCTCCTGCTCCGCTTAATCCGACTAATTGACTACCGCTTGCTGTAACGTTTTTTACTGTTCCTACTAACTTTACCCAAGTATTAGGTGGTACTACCGTAGTAGGATTTATGAGAGTTGAGGCATAGTCTACATAAAAACCTGCCGAAATTGTTAAATCAGTAGGATTATCATGCATTACTTCAATTTGAGCAGTAAGCGTTTTTCCTGATTTGTTAAAGCCCGGTACTAAATTATGAAATGCATACGAGTTCCAATTACCTTCAGATGTAATGATTAAATAACCTGGGTTACTATTATCGGAACCTCCATAATCATTACCACCCTGAACTATACCAGATGCATTAGGAACCAAATTTCTTGCTCCAACTTTTCCATTCCAATTTTCTTTGGTCCACATCTCATAGCCCCTGCTCGAAACATAGCCTGGAAAAGACGTGTTACCATTCTCATCTAATATGGTGGCTCTTTTTACTAAGTTTGTAAATGACCCAGAATATTGGCTTATGTGTATGGGCTCAATTCCTCCATCAGCAGTAGCAATTTCTAAATATCCGTTATCACTTCCATTACTTCTACCGACAACTCGCCAAAAATCATTATCGCCCATCGTACCCGAAAGTCCACCAGCATTGTTGGCAAAATTAATCATACCTGTCATTGTACCACCATCCTTTTTAAGATAGTCGTTCAAAATAGCTGAAGTTGCAAAGTGAGAAACAGCTTTATGACCGCCACCGCCAAGAAGAATATAATTATCATCTGAGCCAACTTTAAAATATGCATTAGCTTTTACATTATCAAATCCGTCTCCGGTAATATTCATAAAATAAAAACCATCACCTCTATACTGCAATGTCCCGGCATATAATGTTGGCTGATGAAACGCTATTGTTGGAAATACTGTATTTGAAGCACCATTACCGTTAATCATTAAAGGTGCGCCAGTATAGTCATTACCATCTCCTCCTGCAAAAACTTTCTTAGATATTATAGTCTGTTCAGTATGTAGGGTAACAAAATTATTGGAATTAGCGACTATATTATTCCAACTATTAACTTCTGTTTGAGTTAAGTTCCCTGTATGCCAATAGTCAACATAAGACTGATAATCAGCAACTCCTTGTGGGCTTCCCTGCCATTGTCTTATACCAGGACCTGATTTACTAAACATAATTAAATTCTGACTTCCTCCAGAAGAATCTTGATAACCTCCAAAATGTAAGTAGTCAGCATAATGACTTGCTTGGTCTCCATTATTAAACCAGTTTGTGAAACCTATCTGAAACTTTTGAGGTAAAATATGAGCCGGCTGAACATGTCTGTTATCCCAATAACCTACAAAATGTCTCCAGTCATTTATTTCATTAGAAGTTACTCCATAAGCAGGATGTGAGGTTGGAATAAAATTGTTGGGATTAAAATTTTGAGTTGTCCAATATTTTTCCCAATTTCCATAGTTTCCTGCAAATTTTATTCTGCTAAACATTTCATTAGTATCCATGTCAAACCCTAATTGCATCTTAAAATTTTGATCTGCAGTATCTAAATTTAAAATACTGAAACTATGTGTACTTGCAGAAGCGGGAGCATTTGCTACATTGTAACCATAAGTAATTGAATTTTTATCTAATTGATTAGCATTATACGAACCATTACTAATTTGACTTTTTACAAAATTGTCGTTATTATTTACCCAATTTCTTGTAGCACTTACATCTGTCGGTAAAAGAATGATATTACTGCCATATTGATCGAAACTGGACTCTAATGCATGACTCCATCCCTGGCTCCAATCTTGTGTGAAATTTCCATATTTAACCTCAACTTTGGCGATTTCAAATGAAAAATAACCATTCCAAAAAGTAGATGGATCTCCTAATAATATACTGACATAACCATCAGTTCCAATTCCCACTCTTGCCGAAAGCGTAGGAAAATTATCTGTAACATCAAACAATGCTTTAGAACCATTCCCAATCATAGTTCCCGATACATACTTGTAAAAAGCTACGTTAAGCTTTCCTAAATACTGACTTTCATACCCATAAATATTAATATCAATACTAAACATTGCCTCATCCGGAGAAGCTTGTGGCATCTTTATGGCCAATATACCAGTATGTCCGCCAACGTCATAATAACCTTGATATGTTTTTTCAAAAATCTGAGTGGAATTTTGAGTTTTGGAAGTTGCACCACTGGGATGAATTTTAAAAGTTTCTAAGCCATCATTATCAATACCAATTACAAAATTTTTTCCAATTGGCCCTGCACTCCAATCTATAAGCTCGGGTTTGTTTAAAAAACCTATTCTGGGGAAATATTGTCCCCCTCCATAATCTTTATATCCTAATAAAATTTTATTACCTCCTGGAGTAATGGTTCCCAATGGTTTTGAATTTAAACTAAATAAACCATCCGGATCATAACTTGAAAATCCCGTGTCAAATTGTTTTTTACCCGAAATAGACTGGTCTGTGTTTAATGTAACATTGTTACCTATTGAATTATATGCTTGATTCCATTGTTCTGAATTTCCACCCGGAGTTGTGAATCTGGGTGAAACAGTATTTCCATAAAATGTTGCATTTCTACTCGTACCATCAATATCAAGTAACGGGTACGAATAATTATTTGCTGAATCTCTCCAATTTACCTGCCATTGGGAATTCCACATATAGAATCCTATATAGTTAGATAAGGCTCCGGAAGCATCGGGAAATGCTAAATATTTAGGAATCACCCAATCGCTGGTTGTGATTTTTTTAAATACTTTATCAGCGATTATGGTTTGTTCTGTATTGGTTGTAACCACATGAGACAGATCAGAAGACATTGCAAATTCTGAAAGATTTTTAGCTTCTCCTCCATCAAGCAATACCTTACTGTTATCTCCATTTTCTTTGATAAAGCCCTTTGATTTTACATTGTAATACGCATTATCGTCTCCATTTTTAAAATAAAAGCCATCAGAATTAAACATGATCTGACCCACATGAGAACCTCCTTTAGAGTAAGTCATTGAGGGTAATGAACCATCATCCGCATAGATCTGTAAAGTATTATTAAAAGGAGCATAATTACCACCAGATGTTACGAAAGCTTTTTTGCCGGTAATCATCTGATCTGTATTCGTTGTCATCAAAGACAAATCAGAAATAATCTCTGAATGTGTTCTTATGCTTATTTTTTTTGTTGTAGGATTCCAAACCATAACAGAACCTGTATCGTTTGGAACCCTTTTCACAATGATTTCGCCTTCAACGGCGATGTGATTATTAAAATACTCAGGTGCGATCATTAGTCTAGTCTTGCAGTTAAAGTGATTCTATATTCGTTGGGAGCCAGAGCTGCCAAAACATCTATCTGTACATCATTTGCAGATGTAGGTACACAGCTTATATTAATTTTTCTATTATCAGCATTTCGGTAACAGATAAAATCAACATTCATGGTATTCCAGCCATGAGTAATTGGAAAAGTAACAGAAGAACCGTCTCCGATCTGCCATGTTTTAGACTTAATTTTTGCATCCAAAACAGCTTTCGTAGATTTTGGTGTCATTGCTTTATTAGCATTAACTCCTGTAATAGCCTCAACATCTGTAGCGATTTGAATAAGTCCTTTCACGGTATCTGTAGCGTCTACGATATCAGGAATTCCTTTTTCTATGATCTGATAATTTGCACGAACATTTGAAGCATTATCGGTATTAGCAATAAGATGGTCTCCAACAGAAACTGGCTCATTACCAACCCAACCGTTTGCAGTAACTACCCACACCATACCAGATTTAATGGTCGCTGATGTAACAGGTGACGGAGCGGTCATAGAGCCTTCAGTGGTAGAAGGAACATAACCTTCCGGCTGATAGATCAACGCTCCGGTAAGGCTTTGTCCTATTAAGTTTTCAATATAAGTTTTGATCTTATTTGATGACCATGTAAAAGTACCTGACTGAATCGCATCATTCAGGAAAATAGAAACAATATCTGCATTGGTAAGATTTCTACCTGCTACTTTTATTACATGCCCTGAACTGTTTGTCAGTATCTGACTTAGTAAAAGAAGTCCACTTGTTTGATCGGTTTGAAACGGATTATTGGTAAGCGGATAATCCGGATGTACATAATTTTGAGCCAAATTCATCCATGTGGTTCCGTTCCATTGATGCAACTGACCATTATAATCAATTACCCAACCTGCGGGAACTCCATCTGTACTTGGGAATGAAGTAAACTGTTGAAAACGGGTACGTCTTAGTTCCCCAAAAAAATTGTCCTGATGTGCGTTATTACTAATTACTGCGTTGTTATTCATTTTTTTTATTTTTTATTTTTTAACTTTTAAAATGAGAATGTTGATAGGATTTACGATGTCGCCAAAAATGTTGATCTCTATGGTTTGGTTGCTTGCATAA
>Ga0302215_10002275_pt1 | contig 13282 bp, 14 predicted proteins | sample II_Fen_N3_1_FD_194580 | JGI IMG/M metagenome (GOLD analysis project Ga0302215, IMG submission 194580) | Peat permafrost microbial communities from Stordalen Mire near Abisko, Sweden - II_Fen_N3_1 | ecosystem: Environmental > Terrestrial > Soil > Wetlands > Permafrost | place: Sweden: Abisko... | reverse complement strand
GTAGGGTAGATAATACCTCCTCCTCCCTCACCACCAATAATTGCATTATTTTCTATAATTCCATTTACAACATTTGCTTCACCAACTTTTGTTCGTATACAGACACCCCCGTATTTTTCTGCTATGTTTTTATTCATTTGTGATGTAGACATATTTATTACAACTTTATTATTGTGATTTTTAGAAAGTATAGCTTCTGTTCCTAGTGCAAGAGTATATTCCTCTCCGACAATAGAGCCGTTTTCATCTATAATAACAAGTCTATCTGCGTCTGGATCGTGAGCAAAACCGATATCACAATTTTCTTTTTTTACTAATTCTGCAATTTCTCCAAGATTTTCTTTTAATGGCTCTGGTCTATGTGAAAATAAACCATTGGGAATATTATTTAATGGAATAAGTTCTATATTTAATTTTTCAAATAGATATGGATCTAATACACAAGCTGAAGCATTTATCATATCAACAGCAACTTTAAATCTACGATTACGAATTTTCTCAGTATTTATATGAGCAAGTATTTGATCTGCGTGTTCCTGAGGAAGTGTATTTTTAAAAGACGGAATAAAAGTATTTGTATTTTCGAAAATAATATTTTTACTAATATTTTTATAATTTTCTTTTATCTTTTCTACTTCTGATTCATTTGTAAAAAGTGCTTTGTTTGTTACAAATTTTAAACCGTTGTATTCAATAGGGTTATGACTTGCTGTTATTATAATAGCCCCATCATATTTATGTTTAGATACAGCAAATAGAACTGTTGGGGTAGGAAGTATATCTCCATCTATAAAGTTTATTCTGAGAGTATTAAATACTTCAATAATTATTTTCTTTATTTCAGGTCCACTTTCACGGCCATCACGACCTATTAGTATTGTAGGTTTGTCGTTTATATTTTCTTTAATAAATTTAATAAAGGCATTTGTATAATTTTGAACAATTAGAGGGGTTAAACTTTCTCCCCAGATACCCCTGTATCCTGAAACTGTAAGCTTTGGTTCGTTTTGCATACTTATATTTTATCATAAAAATTATTATTATAAATTAGCTTATTTTGGTATAATTTAAAAATTAAAATGACAGATAAAATATTTAAATTAATAGAAAAGATAACTCCATCAAAATGGCACCTGATTCTTAATAATGAGGGTTATAAGCGTTATTTTGCAAATACAGGGTGGATGTTTGGTGGGCAAATTTTTTCACTTATTATTTCTTTTTTTGTGGGCGCTTGGGTTGCTAGATATTTAGGTCCAGAGAATTATGGAATTTTAAGTTATTCAATCGCATTCGTTGGGCTTTTTAGTTTTATTTCTTCTCTTGGTATTGATGGTATTTTAAATAGAGAATTAATAAAAACACCAGAAAAAAGAGATCAATTAATAGGAACATCTTTTTATTTAAAATTAATTGGTGGAATTATTGCCTTTTTTGTATCTATTGCAAGTGTATTAATATTTGAATCTGATCCATTAATAAAATTGTTAGTAATTTTATTTTCTTTTTCCTTTATACTACAATCTTCAAATGTTATTAGTAATTATTTTAATGCAGAAGTTAAGTCAAAAAATAATGTAAAAGTAGTATTATTTTCTACAATAATTTCTTCTATTTTAAAAATTATTACTATTCTTTTAGGTAAGGGTGTGATTTGGATTATTATTATTTATCTATTGGATATATTATGGCAGGGAATTGGATTTATTTTATCTTATAATAAATATGGTTTAAAAATAAAAGATTGGTATTTTAATAAGAATCTAGCAAGAGAAATCCTTCATAGTTCTTGGTTTTTAATGTTTGCTTCTGCTGCTGGTTTTATATATTTAAAAATAGATCAAGTTATTATTGGTTCTATGCTTGGTAATTATAAGGTTGGTATTTATGCTGCAGCAGTAAAGCTTGTTGAAATATGGTATTTTGTTCCAGTAATAATAGCTACGTCGTTATTTCCTGCTATTATTAATGCAAAAAAAACAGGAATAGATTTATATAAAAATCGTTTAAAAAAATTATATATACTAATGATAGTAATTTCTTTTGTTATGGCAATTATTATTACTATATTAGCTAAACCAATAATTTATACTTTTTTTGGTAATGGATATATAGAATCAATTAATATTTTAAGAATTTATATTTGGTCTAGTATTGGTTTTTTCTTGAGTATTGCCATGAACCAGTATTTAATGTCAGAAAATTTAGTAAAAACTATTTTCATATTAAATTTAATTACTATGATAATAAATATTATTTTAAATTTAATATTTATACCAATTTGGGGTTTAACTGGTTCTGCTTTTGCAACGCTAATTTCTTATTTTATTATACCAACAGTTATTTTTTTAATTAAAAAATAGATTTATGAAAGTATTGTTTGATAGTCAAATATTTGATTCACAGAAATATGGAGGTATTTCAAGATATTTTTCTGAATTATTTAAAAATTTTAACAATAGAGAAGATATTAAATATAAATTACCTATTAGAAATAGTGAAAATGAATATTTAAAAAATATAAAACCTTTTAGTGATATGGCTATTACTAGTCGTATCTTTTCAAGTTTAAAGGGTAGGAGTTTTCTGTATAAAATATTTGATTTATTTGATAAAAAAAGTAATAAAAATCTTTTAAAAAGAGAATTAAAAAAACAAGATTTTGATATATTTCACCCTACTTATTATTCAACCTATTTCTTAAAATATCTGAAAAATAAACCGTTTGTTTTAACTGTGTATGATATGATACACGAAAAATATCCACAATATTTTTTACTCGATTTTAATAAAACTATTTTAAATAAAAAGGAATTAATAAAAAAAGCTAATAAAATTATTGCAATTTCTGAAAATACAAAGAAAGATATTATTGATTTATATGGAATACCTGAAGATAAAATACAAGTTATTTATCTTGGTAATTCTATGATAAAAACACAAAATAAGTCTATTAATATTCCAGAAATTCCTGAAAAATATATTTTATTTGTTGGGGCAAGAGATGGCTATAAGAATTTTACGTTTTTTATTAAATCAATAAGCTCAATTTTAAGAAATGATAGAAGAATGAATGTGGTTGTTGCTGGAGGGTATTCCGGTAAAAATATTTTTTATAAAAAAGAAAATATTTTATTTAAAGAATTAGATATAGATAAACAAATAATTCATTATTCTATTAATGATGAAGTCTTAGCTTATTTATATCAAAATGCTATGTGTTTTGTATTTCCAACTCTTTATGAAGGTTTTGGTATACCAGTCTTAGAAGCTTTTGCTTGCGACTGTCCTGTTATTGTTTCAAATACATCATCATTACCAGAAGTTGGTGGTAATGCTGTGGAATATATAGATCCAACAAATAGTTTAAGCATATTAAATTCTATTGAAAAAGTAATACAGAATAAAGAATTAAGAAAAGAGATGATTAAAAAAGGACAAGATCAATTAAGAAAATTTTCTTGGGAAAAAACTGCCAAAGAGACATTATCTTTGTATAGTGATATATTATAGTTGTAAGTTTAAAATTAATTTTATAAATATGAATAAAAAAACAGCACTTATTACAGGGGTATTGGGTCAAGATGGTCCATATTTGGCTAAACTACTTTTGGAAAAAGGATACAAAGTTTATGGATTAATAAGAAGATATACTAATCCTAATTTTTCTAATCTAGAGTATCTCGGTATATCAGATAAAATAGAATATATAACAGGAGATTTAACAGATGAAGCTTCTCTTATTAATATAATAAAAACGATTAGACCAGATGAAGTTTATAATCTTGGGGCCCAGTCTTTTGTAGGCGCATCTTGGGATCAAGCGTCTCTAACTACAGAAATAAATGCACTGGGAGTCCTACATATTCTTAATGCTATTAAATTTTTCTCTCCAGCTACTAAGTTCTATCAAGCTTCTACTTCTGAGATGTTTGGTAATAGTAATATAGATGGTATTCAAAGTGAGGAAACTCCATTTCATCCTAGAAGTCCATATGCTATTGCAAAACTTTATGGTTATTGGATAACAAATAATTATAAAGAAAGTTATGGTATGTTTTGTTGTAATGGAATATTATTTAATCACGAAAGTCCTATAAGAGGGAAGGAGTTTGTGACTAGAAAAATTACAGATGGTATTGCTAAAATAAAATTAGGATTAGCCTCTGAAATAAGACTTGGAAATTTAGATAGTAAGAGGGATTGGGGTTTTGCTGGCGATTATGTTGAAGCTATGTATCTTATGATGCAACAAGATAAACCCGATAATTTTATAGTCTCAACTGGTGTTACTCATTCTATAAGAGAATTTTGTGATATAGCATTTAATTATGTTGGTATTTCTGATTGGGAAAAGTATATTGTAATAGACCCTCAATTCAAAAGACCATCAGAATTATTTACTTTGCAAGGTAAATCTGATAAAGCTAAAAATATATTAGGATGGGAATCAAAGGTTAAATTTGAAGATCTAGTTAAAATGATGATAGATGCTGATTTGAATAGGTTAAAAAAGAATATTATTTAATATGACAAATATAAAGGTAAGTATAGTTATTCCAACATATAATGATCAAGCACATATAATAAATGCTATTAATAGTGTATTAAGTCAATCTTTTAAAAATTTTGAAATAATAGTTATAGACGATGGATCTATTGATAATACTAGTATTATTTTAAAAGATTATATTGAATCTAAAAAAATTATATATATATACCAAGAAAATAGTGGTGTATGTTCTGCTAGAAATAATGGTATTTCCATTTCGTCTGGTAAATATATTTCTTTTCTTGATAGTGATGATGAATGGATAGATAAAGATAAGCTTAAAAAACAAGTTGATTTTTTAGAAAGTAATGAAAATTATGTTTTAGTTGGAACTTGTGGTGTTGTTGTGGATGATTATAAAAATAAAATTACAGATTATAATGTTTCTTTTTCTGATTTATCTATTAGAAAGAGTATTTTAATAAAAAACCCTTTTTTATTATCTTCTGTTATGGTTAGAAAAGATATTTTAGTTAAAACAGATTTATTTATTCAAAAAGATTATATAAATGCAGAGGACTATAATTTATGGTTAAGAATATCTTTATTAGGCAAGGTCTTTAATCTAAATGAATCAATGGTATCTTATACATTAAGAGATGGTGGCATTAGTTTAAATTACAAGAAAGATATTTTAAAAGGTAATATTTTATTTATAAAAGAGTTTAAATATAAATACTCAAATTATATAATAGGATTATCTTTTGCTTATATAAAAATATTTATTTATACTTTTTTATCTTATATTAAAAATAAAAAAATAAAAGATAAAATAATTTATTTTTTATTTAAAAAGTATAGAAAATTATAATTATGAATATAAAATTTAAAATAATTGTATCTAATCTTATATTTATATTGGCTTTATTCCCATATATTTCGGTATTTCATTTACCATTTGAGATTCAACCGTATGCTCTTATTCTGGCTTCATTATTTTCTCTATTTTTAATATATGAAGATAAATTTAAAATACCAAAACCACTAAAAGTATTAGGTCTATTTTTCTTTATTTCTTTGTTATCTTTTTTGTATTTAATTTTAATAAATGATTCTGATATTCTTATTGGCGTTAGGTCTTTGGCTGGATATTTATCTATATTTTCTTTTTCATTGGTTGGATATAAGACATTTATATATATAAAATCAGTATTTTATAAAAATGCTGTATTTATATGGTTATTAGGTACTTTATCTCAATTAATATTGGGGGTAGCATCATTATCTTTGTTTATTAGTGTAATAAGAACAGACAATTCAAGAGGTGTGACATCTTTTGCTACAGAGCCGGCCTTCTATGCTACTATTTGTATTTCTTTTTTAATTTTAAATGAATTTTTCTATTTGAAAAAGAAATATGGAATAAAAACATATGTTGGATTATTTATTTTATTATTATTACAAATAATTTTATCTTATTCCGGTGTTGGTATAATGCTTTTAATTTTATTTGGATTAGCAAAGATGTTTGAATTTCTTTTTATTAAAAATGAAAAAATAAATAAAATATTATCAATATCTTTTGTGATATTAATTATTCTTTCAATTTTTTTATTTTTAAATAATAGGACTTTGGAGAATAAAAGAGCAGGGGATATATTAAAAAAATCTGTTTCTGATCCAATTTCTTTAGTAAAAAATGATTATAGTATTTCTAATAGATTAATGAACCCTGTTCTTGGTTTGTATGGTGGTTTAGTTGAAGCGAAAGGGTTAGGTTTTGGTGTTGGGTCAAAACAAAAAGATTTAGCCCCAGATTGGTTATCTAAGATACGAGGAGTTGAAACAAGATTCGGTGGAAAGATAGAGGGTGGTTTAATTCAGTCAATATATGAATTAGGTTTTATTGGTATAATATTTATATTTACTGTATTTTGGATTGTAGTAAAAAGTATTTTAGTAAATAAAAAAATGAGACCAGCACTTATTGTGAGTTTATTTAGTCTTTTTATTCCAATATTTATTTTTGGTTCACTTTCTATTCCGTTAGTAGGGTATATTTTAGGAATACATTTATATTATATGTACAATATAGACTAGTAAAATTTTATTCCTATTTTTCTTTTAATTTTTTTAATTAGATTTATTATATTTTTAGGAAATATAAAATATATTATTTTTTCTAAAAATTTTATTATTATATTTTTAATACTTTTATCTTTATATTTTTTAGATTCATTCCACGGTGTTTTTTTAAGATAATTAAAATATTCATTTTTTAACGGATGTAAACATAAATAATTCCATGGTTTTGGTCCAGTATAATGAACTATTAACACATCATTATTTATCTGATGATTATCTGGTATCGTTGTTGTTACATTATATTTATATGGTAAATTAAGCCATTTGCCATATAAAATAGAATTTATTGCATCTTGATCGTGGGATTCAAGTTGCTCTCTTTTTTCATTAATAAAATTAATAATTGTTTTATTAATATTTGTTTCTCTCCATTTATCTAGATTCATTAACATAACTCCAGCATTGAAATATTTTTCATTTTTTGCAATTTCTAATTTTGAAAAGAATTTAGAAATAAAACCTTCATCTTCAACTGCAGCAAAAAAATAATTATCAATATTTGTATTATATAATTCAGAAATATCACCTTTAACTATAATATCACAATCTAAGTAAAGTACTTTTTTAACATTTGGTAATAAATCAGGTATCATTATTCTGTAATAAGTAGCTTGAGTTAAATATCCACTTATATAAAAATCTTTAAATAAAGAAGTATCAATTTCTATGTATATAATAGTAAAATTATATTTAGATTCTATGATTTTTAATTTATCTTTATTTTCTTTTAGTATTCCACCATCTAATACATAAATATCTATTTTGTCTTTATTTTTACTATTCTCAAAGATAGAACAAAGTGTCACACCTAAATATTGAGCATAATTATTATCTGATGAAAATACTATATTAATTTTTTCTATATTTTCCATTTTTGTATTTTAAATAATTTATTTATTCTTAGTTTTATGATAATTAAAACATAAAAAATTATACCTAGTATTTTATTTGATGAAGCAATAAAAACCTCTTTATAAGCTTTTTCTTTATTTACATGAGAAACTCCACCAGTAAACATATTTGCAATTATTTTATAAGTAAAACATATGTTTTTTTTATTTAAATAACCTCTTAAAAATAAATCATAGTCCATTGCATATTTATATTTAGTATTATATGTTCCAATATCATTATATGTACTTTTCTTAACGAAAGTGGATGGATGTCCTAAATGTGGCATAAAGAATGTTATGATTCTTTTGTAGTTTATATCTGGTTTAATGATTATATTTTTATCATTACTTAACCAATATTTTAAACTACCAACGTAAAAATCAGTATTATTTTCTTTATCTAATTTAGCTATTATTTCTAATGCATCTGGTTCATACCAATCATCGCTATTTATAATTCCTATGATTTCACCATGAGATGCTCTGATTCCTTTATTAAAAGCATCACTAATACCATTATCTTTTTCGCTAACAAAGTATGATATTTTATCACTATATTTTTTAATGATGTCTAATGTCCCATCAGTAGAACCTCCATCTATTATGATATATTCTATTTTGTCTTTATATGTTTGATTTATTACAGAAATAATAGTTCTTTCTATTGTTTTGGCAGAATTAAAAGAAACTGTGATTATACTAAATAGTGGTTTGTTGTTTTCCATATTAATGTGTGAAGATTATTTGAATTGTTCTGATAATAATACCAAAGTCGATAAAGATATTTCTGTTTTTAATATAATATAAATCATATTCGAATTTTTCTTTTGAATCTTCTATTGTACTTGCGTATCTATATTTTATTTGTGCCCAACCTGTAAATCCTGGACGGATGATATGACGGAAAGAATAATAGGGAATATCTTTGTTTAATATAGTTACAAATTCAGGTCTTTCAGGTCTTGGTCCAACTAGAGAAATATCACCATTTAGTATATTTATCATTTGTGGAATCTCGTCTATGTGTAGTTTTCTGATTATCTTTCCAATAGGTGTCACGCGGGTATCCTGTGCTCCTGTGGACCACATAGCACCATCTTTCTCAGAATCTAGCATCATTGATCGTAGTTTATATAGTTTAAAGATTTTTCCGTTTAATCCAACTCTTTCTTGTGTATAAAAAATAGGACCCTTGTCGTAGGTGTATATAAATATTGAACAGACTAAAACAAAAGGAGAAGATATTATAATCAAAAGTATTGAAAATATTATATCTATAGTGAAAGTTGTAAATGTATAGAAAATATCTTTTTTGATTTTTATATTTTCTATTATAAAAGATAAATCTATATACTCTACAGGAATCTTGTATAGATATTTTTCATAAGCTTGTGCTGTATCTAATATCTCAATTTCTTTTCTGTAGAAGTTTAAAATATTTTGGTCTTTTATATCTATATTGTTATCTAGGATTATTACAAGGTTATTTGTGTTTTTTAAATCTAAGTCTATTTCATTTAGGTTATTGAAATGGTTTAAAATATTTAACCCCATTTGAGGGTTTTTTGAAATAATATTTTCTAATTCTTTTAAATAATTAGAGTTGCCTATCAATATAGCTTTTTGTGTTATCATTTTTGAAAATAATGAATAAATAATTCTTCTAAATAAAAAAGAAAATATACCAAATCCTATTATTTGAATAAATAAATTTAGTTTTGGGGATATACCAAATATAGGAACAAAATAGAATAATAATATTCCAACAGTAAATGATATAACTATCGCCATTATCCATCTCTTTAAGTATGGAATAGTTGGTTTTATTGTTACTAGGTCGTATAGTCCAAATGTATAAAATACTAATACCCAAGATAAGTATAGGATAATAAAAGGGATAATATGGTTATTTATATTGATAATACTATCTTGTCCTGTAAAACGAACCAAGATAAGTACTATAAATGCTAGGACAAATGATATAAAATCACCTAATATTATAATCCAAGTTCTTTTCATATATAAGAAGATTTTAGCATAAAGTAGTCAATAAAAATAGGAATATTTAGTTTATATTTTTGTTTAATAATTAAATAAAAATATGTTAAAGAAAACTTTTCTTTAACATATTTTGTATTATTTATAGTTTATTACTTTTTTATAATATTATATTTTTTTAATAATACGTATATTAATGTAAATATCGCAATTATAAATAATATAGAATCATAGAAGTTTAAATATGATCCTATTAGTACATATGCTCGTCCAAAGAATACTCCAATTGCCAGGAAAAATAGAGTTTGTATTATTGAAATAGCAAAACAAATTGGGAAGAATTTATGATATGGTATTCTTAAATTACCAGCAACTATAAGACCAGTGAATCCAACTCCGTGTAAGGTCTTTGAAAAAAATAATGCTTTCTTTTTGTTGTCATAAAAATAAACTTTTGATTTAGAAAGTCTTTCTTCTGTTAATCCTATTTTAGGTCCGTAACGGTGAACAAAAGGTGAACCCCATCTACCAAGTAAATACAAACTCGCATCCCCAACTATGTCTCCTGAAACTATAATGATATATACTAAAAATATATTTAAAATACCCAAATGAGAAAGAAAACCAGCTGTGATTGTAGTTATAGGACCTTCGGCTACAGCAAGAGGAAAAAGTATTATGTATTTATATGTAGATAGTAGTGATAGTATTGCTTCCATCTATTTATAGTAATCTATTTAGACTAGTAATCAAAATAAAATAGGATATGAGATTGTAATCTCATATCCTATTGGGGTTTTAACTTGGATTAAATGCTTGAATCAATATGATAGCTTCTTCATCTTGATCATCATAAGTATAAAATGTTTCCATAACTACATTGTTTTTATTAGTTCATATTTTTCTTTAATACTATCAATTGATAGTATTTTTTCGGCAGGTGTGAAAAAAAATTGAGTCAATTTTTGATATCTGATTTTATCAGATTTTTCCAGATCATTGAATGAAATTTTTTGTAATTTTTTTCCAATAGGTTTGATTATGTCGATAAACAAAATGACACTTTCAATAGGATTTGTAACCCTTTGTAGAATTTCTGATAGTAATATTACTACTTCGTTTGAGATATTATTGATCTCATTTGAAAATTTTTCACTTCTTTTCATAAAATTATTTTATTAGATAGTTAATTAAATTGTTGAATTATTTTTACCTCTCTATTAGATAGGGGAGTAAAAATAATTCAACAATAAAAACTAATCTTTTGTAAAGAACAATATTACATGTATATAATATCATAAATACCCAAAAAGTCAATATATAAAAATCGTTAAGTATATAATACTTAACGATTTCTCTTTTTAAATTTTCTCATTATTCATGAGTTTTTACTTCAACTACCTTTCTTAGCTCATTAATAGTTTCTTTAGATATTTCTTCGATAATATTTACAAGAAACTCAACTAATTCCTCTTTGGGAATACTAGTTTCTCTTGCGATTTCTGCTACTCTCTTTTTTAGCTCACAAGAGTTGGGTAAGTTAAATTTTTCCAAAAGTTGCATCTTTACCAAAGCGTAAGCGATTTCAGCTTGTTTTTCATCTGATAGATTATTCATAATAGCCTCCTTTTAAAGAACATTAGCTAATGTATATTAGTTGCTCCCATAATAGCACTTTTTAATAATAAGAAAACCCACAAGTGAGTTTTCTCATTGTGGGTTTTTAATTGTTTTGGAATTCTTTAATAGCTTCTTTGAGGATTTTGTAATTTTTTTTCATAAAAGGATTTACGAATTGATCTTCAATAAGCCCTGTTTCATTCCATTTACCTACTGATGCTCCTCCAATAGCATAATTAGCAGCATAATCAACTTCACCGATAGGATTGTTTCTACGAGACAAGTGTGAATACACACTTCTTGTAGTAAATAATTCATCATAGGGAGCTTTCATGTTAATGAATACATTACTTGAACTAGGAACTTCTCCTTCATTTGTTCTGTTCCATCCATCTTTACATCTACCAGCATTTCTAAAAAAATTTTCCAATATAGAGATAAAGTTTTGTTTATTTATCTTAAATTGGACTTCTTTTATTAGCTTAGTAAATTCATCTTGTGCAACTGATGTCTTCTGGAAGAATTCAACAATTCTATCCATTCCATTAGTACAATCAGTAACCCACGATAAATCTTTTTCAAGATTTTGTGCAATAGTAACAATTTGTGCAAAAATTCTTCCTTCTTTGGTAAAATAAAATTTTTTCATTTTGATCTATATTTATTAGTGTATATTTATTGAAATTTCTTTATCCCTCTGTATGACAGGGGAGCAAGGAAATTCCAATAAACTTACTAATAAGAAGATTATCAAAGAACTAATACTTTCTAATAATAGCATAAATAGTACATAAAGTCAAGGTATAATATTCTTTTATATTGACAAATAACAATAAATATGATATTATATAAATAAGTTAAATCATTTAAAAACGTAAGAAATGAAGAAGAAGACATTTGAATCACTAACAGAGATTCAGAAACAAAAGATTAATAACGCAAAAAGAGATGTTCGTTCAAAAATGAATTACACAGTGAGACGCTCTCCTGTTATCTTTCTTGCTGTAGTTATTTTTGTGGCAATTGCTTTATGTAAAATATCCGGTTTTGGAATATTTAAAGAAGTTATTGCTTATGGAATAATTTTTGGGTTAGGCTTTGTTTGTATGATGGTTCCGTTGGTAGGTAAAAAAATATTTACCCAACTTGAACTTAAAGCGAGAATAAAAAATATTATCATGGGATAAAATTATTTTACTCTTAAATAAATGAAGAAAGGCGAAGATTTTTAAAATCTTCGCCTTTATTTTTTGGTTTATTTACTTAGTGTAAACATTATAATCAATACACATATTAAACTCTTGATATCTGATATCAAATAGATCACCATATGTAATATTTTCAACATATTCAATATCTACAAGAATTTTATCATTAGGTTCTGGTAGTAGCTTCCACATACTTTTAGATACAAAAACTCTAAATATAGTTATTTTTGATAAATCTAAAGATGGTTCATATACCATTACTTCATAGCCTAATTTAGAATCAAAATTCACAGGGCTTTTTGTTAAAAGGTATGCATGATTTCCTCCAGTAGTATTACTTTTAGATATATTACTTATGGAGATACAAGATGTCATAAAAATAATAACAAAAAACAGGGTTGAAAAAATAATATGTTTTTTCATTTTATTTAATTTTAACCATGACAAGCTGGTCGCTTCAATTTAAGTAAATCATAGTACTAATTAATAAAAAGTCAAAGCTGTAGACGTCCAATATCTGTAATTTCGGTTGTTGGGTACCCGCAGAGCTTTATTTTATAAGGTTCTGTATCTGGTAGACATTGGATGTGTAATAAATAAAATAAAGAAGGCTGGACCGCGAGTACGCTTATCGGTCCTTACAGGACCAGTATCCCGATTCGTTTCGGTTAACACCGAAAAACGAATCGGGCTTCGATTCCCGTACGCTATGGCGGAATCATGAGTACATTTATCGGTCACAAGTATTTTTCTGCTGAAAAATCTCGCGACCCCGACTCATCCACCTTCGTGGATTCCATCTTTCGATTCCCGCCATCTCCACATGGGTTCAACCAAAAACAAACACTCGTTTAGAGTGTTTGTTTTTGGTTATGTGGAGATGGCGGGAATCGAACCCGCGTGCAAAAAAAGATCAGATAAGAGTC
>Ga0302215_10002272_pt1 | contig 13296 bp, 8 predicted proteins | sample II_Fen_N3_1_FD_194580 | JGI IMG/M metagenome (GOLD analysis project Ga0302215, IMG submission 194580) | Peat permafrost microbial communities from Stordalen Mire near Abisko, Sweden - II_Fen_N3_1 | ecosystem: Environmental > Terrestrial > Soil > Wetlands > Permafrost | place: Sweden: Abisko... | reverse complement strand
AATTTATACTCTTTTTAATTATAAATTCGTTCTCTATCCCAATTTATATTTTCTTTAATTTTTTTTGCCGGTGTTCCACCTATAATAATATTCTCATTTTCAAATGATTTAGTTACAACTGATCTTGTTGCAACAATTGAATTATTTAATATTTTAACTCCTTTTAAAATTGAAACATGAGAAGCAATCCACACATGATCACAAATATCAATATTTTGTGCATAATTTAATCTTTTATTTGTTTTTGAATCAATTATTGAATGTGAATCTCCGGTTCTCAGATCAATATCATAAGCAAACATACAGTCTTTACCTATGTCAATTTGTGAATATGGTTCAGTCACTGCAATATGCACATCTTCAAAACTTGTATATTCTCCTATATTAGTTCTACAATAGTTTCCATCAATCCAGATAGTACCACTTCTGTTAAATCTTACATTATTAGAAATTTTAATTTTATTACTATTCCCTAGTATGTAAAACTTCACATTATTTAGTACAGTTGATTCTTGAATTTCTATTTCATTATCATCTCCAATTATGTCAAAAACACATTTATTTAAAATTGATAAATTATTAATTGATATTTTGTTGTTTTTCCCACGTATCTTTTTCTTTGGTATAGGATCTTTAATACTTATTCTGTTATTTAAAAATCTTGCATATTTTTCTATTACTGGATTTCCTTTTAATAATGACTTAATAAAGTTTTTCATAATATCCAATTTTTTATTTAATTACAGTTTTGATTTGAAATTTTGCTATTCATGCTTATATAAAACTTCAATCAAAAATATTTATTTGATGTTATTGTGTACCAGTTCAATTATTATATTTGTTTATCCATAAGTCATTACCGAACTAATCAGAAATTTATTCAATTTATTATGAATTTGATTGTAACAGGATTATCATTTCCCGGGACGAAATATTAAAATGAATTTTACTAACAAAACAGAAATAATGATTCACTGGTAAAAAGTGATTCCACTAATTCTAATTGCTTTAAGTTTAAACTTCTAAATACAAACTTATTACACTAAACTTTTTTCTTTTTTTGCATCAATTTCTTCATAAATTGAATTTTTACTGATATATTCCGGTACCAGATCTTTCATAGCTCTAACCGTATTCTTCATCTCTACTTTCCTTGAAAAGTCTATCATTGCATGTATCGAACTTAATACGATTTCAAAATCATATTGTCGAACACAGGCAATGGTTATTTTGTTATTTTTTGTCGGAATGGTGGTTTCTTTATCGTTCAATAATTCTTCATAGAGTTTTTCTCCCGGACGTAAACCAATATATTCAATCATTATATCTTTATTCGGGATGTATCCTGCAAGTTCAATCATTCGTTTTGCCAGATCAACTATTTTTACAGGACTGCCCATGTCAAATACATATATTTCTCCCGAATTTCCAAATGATGCTGCTTCCAGTACAAGACGGCATGCTTCCGGAATAGTCATAAAATAACGAATGATATCAGGATGTGTAACAGTAACAGGTCCTCCTTTTTCAATTTGCTCCTTAAAATAAGGAATAACCGAACCATTCGATCCCAGTACATTTCCAAAACGGGTTGTAACAAAATTTACATGACTGCCATTATTTTTTGCCTCCTTCGCAAGTGATTGAACATATATTTCGGCAATTCGTTTGGAAGCACCCATTACATTCGTTGGATTGACTGCTTTATCGGTGGAAATCATAACAAAACTATCCACATTATACCGTAAAGAATAATTACTCAGATTCATTGTTCCCTTCACATTAACCAGAATAGCTTCACAAGGATTCTCTTCCATAAGTGGTACATGCTTATAGGCGGCTGCATGATACACTATTTGCGGATGATACGTTCTGAATACATAATCCAGCCTTTTTTCACTTCGAACATCACCAATAACTGGCACAAAATGAAGATCAGGATATGATCGCTCTATTTCCAGTCTTAAATTATGTAGTGGGGTTTCTGCCACATCAAACAGCACCAGTAATTTTGGTTCAAATTGTGCCAGTTGCCTTACAAGTTCACTACCTATTGAACCGGCAGCACCTGTTATCAAAATAACTTTACCTCTCGTTTGATAGGCAATTTTCTCCATATCAATCTTTATCTCATCCCTGCCAAGCAAATCTTCAAACTGAATAGGTTTCATTTGTAATTTCACCTTATTAGTTGAATTCAAGCCCTCAAAAGGAGGTGAAACCAAAACCGATAATCCCTTATCGATACATTTTGATATAAATGTCTTCTCAACCCGTACAGTTTTATAATCCGGAAAGATGATCGTATTCACTTCATTTTTGCGTAAAAACCAGTCCAGGTTATCTGCATTCAAATAATACACCGGTAAACCATGTATTCTCGTATTTTTGGCATTTTTTGTTCGAGTTACAAAACCTTGAACCTGATGATGATTGACTGCGCTCTTATTTAACCACTGTGCTAAAGCAATGCTATGTGTGTCTGTTTCATAAATCAATGACTTATTGCTGATTTCAGTTGTATAATTAACCGTATAATTATAAATAAGCACAACAAAAAATCTCATAAAAAGCATTAAAAACAAACTAATCAAAAATACATTTTGTACAAAAAAGTATCGATAATCAAAATTATATCCAATTAATAAAATGTAAAGGCACAAAACAAAACATGATATCAAAAGTGATACGAATAAACGCCACATTTCAATCAGACTTGAATGTCGTATAAGTCCTTTATATGATTTTAGAATAATAAAAGATATAATATTACTTAAAACAAATAGGGAACCACCTACCCAAACTTTTGAACCTGAAATATCCATTTCTGAATTCTTTATTTGAATGTAAGCTGCAAAGGAATATCCTATTATACACAGGAACAGATCTATTTCAAAAACAATCCATCGATTAATTAAGGATGTTCGCATTAATCTTTTAAAAAGATTACGCATTTTTTTCTGAAAAAGTTTCATAAGATTGGTTGGTTAGGATGAAAAGATACTTTAATATCAAAATATAGTTCAGGCTATAATTATTCTGCTCAATGATCTTTACAGATTAATCATACCAGTTAAATTTAACGAAAATAACGTAGATTTGTCATTGAGAAAAAATTATACTGTAAACTATAAATTTTTATTTAAACTGCTTTATTCTTCACTTCCATTGAATGGAAATATTTTTTTATGGTCTCTTCTTTGGCAAAAATATGTTTTATTGTTTTTACGACTCTATTCAATTCTTCATCACTCAATATAGAACCCGAAGGAAGACATAAACCTTTGTTAAATAAACATTCAGAATTTCCATTTACATAATTTGGACAATCGGCAAAAACTGGTTGTAAATGCATTGGTTTCCATAACAATCTGGATTCTATATTTTCATTTTCTAAAGCGATTCTTAAATCTTCGTTTGTTCTACCTTCAGTTAATGCAGGATCAATAAGAATAGTTGTTAACCAAAAATTGGACTTAAAACGATTATCTGGTTCATTCTGAAAAGTAATTCCTTTTATCAATGCAAGTTCTTTGCGATAAAATGAATTATTTTCTCTGCGTTTATTAATGTGATCCTGTAATACTAACATTTGACCCCGACCAATACCGGCACAAATATTACTCATTCTATAATTATAACCGATTTCTGTATGCTGATAATAAGGTGCAATATCTCTTGCCTGTGTTGCATAAAATTTTGTTTTCTTACTTGTCATATCAGTACTGCAAATCAAGGCACCTCCACCGGAAGTAGTTATAATTTTATTTCCATTAAATGAAAGACAAGCAAACTCTCCAAATGTTCCACATTTCTGTCCTTTATATTCTGATCCCAATGCTTCTGCTGTATCTTCTAATAATGGTATTTGGTATCGCAATGATATTTCAATAATTTCCTCCATTTTTGCAGGCATACCATACAAATGAACAGGTATTATTGCTTTTGGTTTTTTGCCTGTTTGCTTTATTCTGTCTAAAATAGTTATTTCCAATAGTTCCGGATCCATATTCCATGTATCCATTTCACTATCGACGAATACAGGCATTGCTCCTAAATATTCTATTGGATTTGCTGAAGCCGAGAATGTAAACGACTGACAAATCACCTCATCACCCGGTCTTACTCCTAATTGAAGTAGTCCTAAATGAATAGCTGCAGTACCGGAACTTAATGCTACTACCTGTCTGTTTTCTCCGATATAGTTCATCAGATCTTCTTCAAAACCATTTACATTAGGTCCCAACGGAACCACCCAGTTCGTATCAAAGGCTTCTTTAATAAATTCTTGCTCTTTCCCACCCATTTGGGCAAGTGAAATATATATTTTTTCATTCATAGTTATATAATTTATAGTTAAATATTTTTCATAGTTGCATATTGTAATTATAATTATTAAGGAGCTCCTTTAAATTATTAAATATTTAAAGCTTTTATTATCTAACACAAAATTATCAGTATAAAATATCCAAATTTTAAGTTTTAACTTCAATTTGTATTGACTTTTTTATTCGAGGGTAAAGAACTGCAATTCCAATTAATATAATTCCTAAAATAAGAAATACAAAGCTTCTTTCAACAGGTTTAAGAGTTTGAAAATCATAGGCGAATACTTTAATCAGAATTCCTGTCAATAAAACAACAGAACATTTTTTTAAAAAAGATTTTTGATAAATGATTGAAAAAACAATTGCAATTAAAGAGAGAACAAATATTATTATTGAATAAGGCAAAAATTGATTAGATGCCAATAGATTAATTCCAAGGTTATAGTCAGAATTAGAACTTTTTTCAAAGGATGCATTTAAAAGTGTGAGATTATCATATTCAGTGATAAGCAGAAAAGCCAGATAAATAATTGATATTAATTGTACTCCTTGTTGCATAAAATGATATTTCGAGTTTCTTTGATAAATTCTCTTGACTGTCAATGTACCCAGAAAAAGAAATAATATGATCGCAATATAGTGAAGTACGTATGCTGTAACATTCAATACCCCGGAGAGAATAAGTTTTTCCTCTATAATATTCCAACCTAAAAATAAAGGATATAGTAAAACTTGTAAAAAAGCAAGATATAACAACGGTTTTTTAAACTTCGAGTGTTTCCCTGAGTAGTAAACAATCATACTTATAAAAAACACACTACCTGAAATAAACCATCCAATAGATGAATATATCAAATTACCTGATAATTGACAAAAAGCGGTAAATACTATCCATCCTAAAGTAAGGAATATTGTCAAGAGTTGAAAAGTATAAACAAACTGACTATATTTAATAGAATTCACTTTCTTTTTAGGCATTGGGTAATTACCCTGACTAAGACGCCATTTGGTAAAGGTTAAAATTATCAGCATTATTAAGCCATAAATTAATCCATTCTTCATAACTGAAGCTTCCGGCATTACTTGTTTTGTCAAAATAAGTACATGCAAATAATTATCCATCCATAAAAAGAGATAATAACCCATTGACATAAACAGGAACAACTTCGAAATCCACATGGCATAACGGTTATTATCCCATTCAGCATAAATTAAAGTAAAAATGGATAACCCGGATATAAAAAGGAATATTTGGCCTTGTTGAAATATCAATGGCAAAATCATTGCTATTAACAAAATAAGTGCGTAATAATAGTGATTCAACCATAAAGTTGGAGTGTATTTTTTCAGGAGGAACAAACCGGTCAGATTAAAGAGAGCCAATACCGTTACAATGATCCATAAATAATCGTAAGTGTAATATTTTAATATTATAAACGAAGTGCTACATAAAAAAAACAATAAATTTGACCAGTTAAATGCAATTTGCATCCATTTTCTAAGCGGTTGTTCTTTTGAATTCGATGACAATATCATTATGATGTAAAAGAAAACGTAAAATAGTGAGGCAAAAATAAAAAACTCATTAAGAAATTCGGGTTTTGAGTTTGCTATAAATTTACGAAGAAGGAATAAGCAGAAAAATCCAATTACAAGTATAAAATTTATAATATTTATATTTGGCTTATTCATTTTATATCCAAACCAAAAAAATATTGAACTGAAAACAAGTACAAAAGTAAATATATAATTAAAAAGCGATGTGTATTCAGCGGCATAAAGCACGACTGAAATATAAAAATAAAAACATGTCAGGAGTACTAAAACATATTTACGGTGAAGAAAAGCAATGATAAGTAGTAAAATTGTAGACGATAACAGAAAAATAGAAGCAGTAAAGAAGTTAGTATAATAACATCCACCTATAAAAGTATTTATAAATAAATCAATTTGTATTCCTATTAAATAAAATGCAATGATAAAAGTAATCGGAAGGGTAATTGAACTGTATTTTCTGGCATATAATCCGGAAAATATTAAAACCAAACCTGCGGGTAAAAAATACAAGAGAATAGTTATTAATCCTTTTCCTGCTAAATCAGATGTTTTATCTGCTGAAGCTGCAAATAATTTCATCAATAGATTTAGAACATAAATCGACAAATCTGACGAAGTGAATAAATAAAACATACCAGTTATAAGGAAGAGAACTCCGAGTATCAGAAATAACCGGTAATTCATAAAACGCTCAAAAAAACGTTTTAGGCTTTTTTTGTTTCTACTTTTGTGACTTTGTTTTTGATACATAATTATAATTTAATAAAAAATAATATTAGTTCGATGTAAAGTATTTTAATCAGAATGACTATAATAAGTAGGAAAAAATTGTTTATTGTAATTTTAATATCCTCTTTAATTCTTCCAATTAAGTTTTCACTTTTTATTTATTTTTTTTCTCTGTACAGAGGAAAAAATGATGACACTACATTAAATGTGTTATCATATTTTTTTCTCAAATTCACTAAATAGGAATACATTTCATGATTAAAGATTTGGTTTCCGATAGAAAATTGATTCTTAGAAAAACGATTAAATGATTTCTTAAATTTGAATAAACCATCTTCTCCTGACCCTACTCCTCCTCCAAGATGGAATGTTTTAAATCCTTGCAAACAACCCCAGCATGCAGCTTTATAAAGTAACAGATTCCCGGGAGCCATGTTTTTATATTCTTTTATTGAGCAGGACAAATGATAGTGCATACGGTTATTTAAAAATAGAACAATAGACATTGCAATTATTTTATCTCCTATTTTAGCATAAAACATTTCATAATTATCCTTCAAGTCATTATGTATTGAAAGATAAAAGCTTTTATCGAAAAAATAATATTCATCAGCGTGATTTGCTATCATTGTCAAATTATACATCCGAATAAATTCATCAAGTAATAACTCACTTTTGGCATGTTCAATAATAATTCCCGATTTCTTTGCCTTCCGAATCATATTTCGATTTTTACTCGTTAAATTGGCCCAAATTAATTCTTCTGAGTCAAGATTCATCTCAGTAGTATATCCCAAATTAATTATAGGAGTTAACAAGCTGGTAATTTCAGCATTACCTAATTGTGGATGAAAGCGGGTAAATGAAGAAATAATATTATTTTCTTTAATAAAGGTACAGTAACTGTCGTTGAACTTTAACAGATTATCTATACTAATATCCCCTTTGAATAAAAATCCTCCATATCCATATGGAGTAAACATATCAAAATATTTTCCCGGAGATAAGCAACTCTGAAAAATCGGTTCTTTTGAAATATCCCTTTTCATCATCACACTTATTACACTCAGACTTACAGTCTCATAATAAATAAGAATAGGTTCTCCATCCCGATGGACCTGAAATGATTTAGCATAAGCACTTAAATAATAAACATCATAATTGGGAAAAGTCGAAACAATTGAATCCCAATTCAAAGAATCAGATATCTGTAAGATCTTAATCATGAAAAAATAATTTTTAGATAAAATCAGTTTGTTAGTATTAGTAAATACGGATCCTTAAAAGAGATAGTTATAATTCTTAGTTAATTTTAAACATCTTAATCAAGCATGAAATTTCTCTTTATGATTAAAATTCAGTCTTTAGCAGAATATCCATACTTTACTATAATCTGTTTCAAGTGAAAATAATTTAATGATCAATGTCAGTTTTGTCAATTACCTGTAAAAGGATTGCTTGTTGTATTTGATTCGAAATCTATTCCTTCACTTTTAAATACTTTATGAATTGTCATAAATAAAATCTTTATATCCAACCAAAATGTCAAATGTTCAACGTACCAAACATCATATTCAAATTTCTGTTGCCAGCTAATAGCATTCCGTCCATTTACCTGTGCCCAACCAGTTATTCCGGGACGAACATCGTGCCTTCTATTCTGTGATTCGTTGTAAAAAGGTAAATACTGAACCAATAATGGTCGCGGACCTATAATCGCCATTTCACCTTTAATCACATTGAATAATTGTGGTAATTCATCCAATGAAGTTGAGCGTAGTAATTTACCGGTTTTTGTAAGACGAACAGAATCAGGAAGTAAATTTCCATATTCATCCTGTTTATCGGTCATTGTTTTAAATTTAATAACCTTGAAAACTTTTTCATCTTTACCCGGTCGGTCTTGATAGAAAAAAGGGTTACCTTGATTAGCTAAAATTAATAAAATGAACAATATCAATAATACAGGACTAAAAACAATTAGTGCTATTAAAGATATTGTTAAATCTAGAAAGCGTTTAATAAAAATGTTATACATACTTTTTGCTAAAGCTAATTAATTGGTTTCGCTATCATCTATTTTTATAAATTGATGATTATTCTAAATAATTTTCACTTCTTTAAACAGCTTATTATCAGTTATTTTTGTTAGTTTATTTATATATATATATATATTAAAGCTATAAAAGAGTTAGCCTCGACAACCTTAACAGGTACACATTGATTATCTTCTGGAGTAGAGTTGGTTTACAACACTTATATTGTGAAGTTCATCAAATACAAACACTCCTGCTGCCATTTTCTGGGCATAGTAAAAATAACAAAACTAAATATTTGTTTGAAAAGAAGCTGCTTAGCACAAAGGAGTTTCTCAAGCTGCTTTCGAGCATACGGCCGCTGCCTGCATTGTTATTATGCAGTGGCTGATATGGAACTGAAGGGTGTTCGGGTAAAGTTGTACTTTTACTATTGCACAAAAACAACGACTGAAATGGTCTTCTGATAATCAACAACAAATTGGATTTCATTGTAGTCAACCATATTTATTCAATGAGATGGTCGATCAAGGTGTTTTTCAAAGAAAGCAAAGATTATCCTGGAGTGTGCAAATCATATTATAGTACTTCGCTGTACAGATTGCCAGCATATCTGTCAAGGTGTTTCAATAAAACACTCAGAGTATAGTCAAACGTTTTTTCACTTATCAAACTATCGAATGACTTTTCATTTGACCACGGACAGTGTCTTCCAGCTTTTTTTTACCCAATGCTTCTGGAGTGTTCTTCATAAACTAGTAAGAATCATCATTGAAACTTTTGGTATCGTCAACGAGCGGGTGCTTGATACATTGATTAACCAAAGTGAAAAATTTAAACACTATATAAATTTTGAAAGGTTGGAGATTGCGAAAGCGGCCTAGTTTTACTTGCGAAATTAAATAAAAGATTTATTTGTAACACAATAAAATTAATATGCCATATTATTAAAATATGTATTAATCGATTTATCAAAAATATATCATTTAATTTATTCAGCTGGATTAGACTTTGAGATTCTAGATAAACTTAGTATAGTGTCATTTAAACTGATTTGTTTTTCCCAACCCAAAGTTTCTAATCTTGCTCCATCAATCATTGCACTGGAAGTTATTTTTGTTTCTGTTGAGATTCGAATATTTGTATCTTCCAGGGGAATTTTCAAACATTTTGAGGTTAGATGACAATAATCATTTAATGAAATGTTAAAACCAGAAACATTTAAACAAGTGGGCAGTTCGTTTCGATTTTCAATTTTAATAATATGGTTTATGGCAGAAATAACATCTTTAATATCGATTAGATTTGTTTTATTCATTGGGTTTTGAATATGTAACTCCTCCTTGTCTTTTATTGCATTAATTACACTTAAGAAGAAACCATTCAGTCTGATATCAGACAAGTTATCGCCAAGTACCCTGGGTAATCGAAGTGAAACTATTTTCGATGAAGGTGTATACCCATGAACCGAATCAAACAGGAGTTCTGTAAAGTGTTTTTGAAAGGCATATAAACTATTTAAAACCACCTCTTTATTTTCATCTTTCTCTACGTTATCTAATTGATTGTAAACTGACTGTGATGAAATATTAATGATAAATGGAATGTTTGCTCTGATAATACGGTTTATCTGTTTGTGTAGGAATATGATCGCATCATATATCAACGATTGTTCATTAAATGCTAATGCACCCACAAAATTTATTAAAATATCGGTCTGACTATATGCAGACTCTGTTAACTTATCTGTTTCTTTAATTATTTTTACACCTGACATTGATGAAAATAATTCGTTATATTTTTTATAAGAGCTTTCTCTGCAAATTATAAAAATATTTTGATAATTTTTTTTCTCAATCAATTCCTTAATAAAAACACTGCCAATATTGCTTCCTGCCCCTAAAATACAATAATTGTAACCTTTTGAAGGTGTTTTATCGCTTCTGGTTATTGTTGTACACCCAACTTGTCGAACGCCAAATTTATTAGAGGAATAACCATTCATTGTTGAAGGGATGCCTAAAAAATTATCTACTAAAAAATCGACTTCATTAAAACCTAATTGAGCCCTATTGCCGGTAATACCAGTAAATCTCATGTTCATTTCGAAACAAACCAATCCATTTTCAGTAATACGTCCCTGGATATTGACCGGACCTTTAACGCTTTTATCAATGCAAACCTGAACAAACTTCATAATTTCATCTAAATACTCAAAGTCTTCAGGTTGTATTGGATCTATATGTGTTGGTACGCCATTATTTAAAACATTTTTCGAAATAAATATTCCGGCTAATTTTGACTCTTTTGTAAATATTAACTGAATTGAAATCTCAGACATTTGTACAAATTTACCAAGACTTACTACTTTTTTTATGGTATCAAAATTGGAATCATTAGATGTTGGAAAAAGGTAGGTTTGAATAATATCGACATCATTTACACTTTCCAGTTCTTCAAGTGAATTTATGATTTTTATTCCTTGTGAAGCTGAACCACTTGAGGGCTTAACAATTGCAGGGAATATAGATTCATCTGGATTAGCCTTGAAATCGATTACTCTATAAGTGGGAACAATATTACAACCATAATTTTCAAAGAATTTGTACCATAATAATTTGTCTCTGCTAATTTCAATTAAATCGGGAAGTGAAACAATCACTTCAATTCCTTTATTATTAAAAAGTAGAATGTTCTTTGATAAAATCAACAATTCATGATCATGTCCTGGAATTATTAAGTCAACTTTTTCCTTTGTACAAATATCCAGAATAAACGGAAGATATTCCTCGGAATATAAAGGCGGTACAACAAAAAATTTATCACAAAAATGATTCCCGTATACATTCCGATTTGCATCACATCCAATTATTTTATGTTTGCGTGATAATAGAAGTGAATCGATAATAGACTGACCTACGCCAGTACCAGCACATGTTACTAAAATATTTGCCATAATATATAATATTATTTATTTAAGATTCTCAAGTAATAAAAATTTAGTTTCTATGATATAAAAAAAAGGACAATTCATTAAATTTATTATATTTATTTAAATTAAACGTTACAGTTCAATTCAATCATTTCAAATAAATCATATGTTTTTTATTAAACCTTCTATTGAAAAACATTCCATTTAAACTTGAAAATATTTCAAATTTTTAAAGTGAATTATTTTTCTCATGCTTTTAAAAACAGTTCTTTAAAAGTATTCTAATTTCAACAACTATTCATTAGCCAGGTAATTTTAGATTCAAATCAGTTGTAAAATGTTTATTGATGTATTATAATAATTTAATTTAACCTGCAAATTACGTAAGTTCGTTGAATATTTTTAGATATTTTGCAATCGCAATTTCCAATGAATAATTTTCTTTTGCTACATTAAATGCATTTATTTGTTGTTGATTTAATAAAATTTCATTATGTGTATATTTTGCAAATTCTTTTACACTCTCATGGCTTAAATTCTCTGGTAAAACAAATCCGATATTTTTTTCAATAATGACTTTTTTTTGCCAACCTTTATGATTTATTAAAATAGGTTTGCTTGCTGCTAAAGTGTCAAAAAATTTATTTGCAGAATTAGCCCAAAGTTCTTCTATATTTATCACAAACGAACTGCCCATAGAACATTCAAAATACAATTGAGGTAAATCTTTTTTAGAGACAGAATCAAGAATAAATACATTTTTATTTAACACTGTTTTATCTATTGCATTTTGAATAATTTTTTTTTTCTGTGCACCGTTTCCAATTAAAACAAAAACAATAGAAAGGTCAATTGCAATCAATTTCTCTGCTAATTTTATAACATATGCTATACCATTCACTCTCCCAAAAGTCCCGGCATACAATACAGTAAATCGGGGATGAAAACCAATTTTTTCTTCTAATATATTTTTGGTTATACTGTATCCTTCTTGAAAACGTTTAATTTCTGAAATATTCTCTATCACCACAATAGGTTTAGCTTGGAATTGTGGATAACGCGAAACAATAGAATGTTTCATATCTACAGAAAGAGGTACTATTGCTGAAGCATTTTTATAAATAAGCTTTTCAAGGTAAAAAAGCAATTTCTGGAGTAATTTATTATTGATTGCTCCAATGGCAATTACTGCTTCTGGCCAAACATCACGTGCTTCAAATATAAATGGTGTTTTATGTATCCATTTTTTTATCAAAGCAGGAATGCCAATAGTTAAGGGTGTCGAAGATGCTAAAACCAAATCACCTTTTAACTGCAATAATTTAATACTTGAAAACCAAATAAATTGAAGGAATAACAACGAACGTCGAAAATAGGATAATTGATTTCCATAAGACAAAAATATATAATGAACAATAAAGCCATTTTGCTCTATTTTAACCCAGCGTTTTCCGATTTTATACTCCTCGTTTGAAGTTGATGTTATTATCTCAACTTGATGTCCTGATGCCACAAATCCTTTCGCTAAATCATAAGAACGCGTTCCACCAGGCTCGTTTGGATATTTAAAATATTGATGTAAATATAAAATTTTCATTTATTTATATAGCGGGTTGATAGTTATATATTATAATTTATCTTTGAACTACAATATATTCAGGATACCTAAATATCGATTCCATATTCTTGAAGTTATGGTCAAAGAATTATTATC
>Ga0302215_10002271_pt1 | contig 13296 bp, 10 predicted proteins | sample II_Fen_N3_1_FD_194580 | JGI IMG/M metagenome (GOLD analysis project Ga0302215, IMG submission 194580) | Peat permafrost microbial communities from Stordalen Mire near Abisko, Sweden - II_Fen_N3_1 | ecosystem: Environmental > Terrestrial > Soil > Wetlands > Permafrost | place: Sweden: Abisko... | reverse complement strand
GGATATTTACACACGATAAAACAGACTATTACACTGTGATAATAAACGGACTGCAAAAATACAGCTTTTCTTTGGATTACCAAACAATTGAGCATCTTTTTTTTAAACGTCATTTTTTAGCTGTTTTTTGGAATTACAAATCAACGAAATTTGTTAAGTTTGCAAGATAAAAACATTACAATGTGACTTTTTAAAACAGGATGCCGTAATAGTTGCGGAGAAACTGTTAGGTAAAATATGAGTTAGAAAAGTACAGATTGCTTAGAGGTTAGATATTGCATAACGAAAACTGAAGCTTAATTGCATTTACTCAAACAAAAAAGCAGACTTTTTGGTCTGCTTTTTTGTTTGAGTAAAAATCTATCTTATAATGTTACACCTGATTTCCAGATGGCTATTTCGCGATAATTTTTCTTTTCATTGTTTACCAATTCGCCATTTGCTACTTTAATGATATAGTCAACGAACTTTTCGTGGGTTTCGTCAATGGTTTTATTTTCCAAAATAACACCCGCATTGAAGTCAATCCAGCCGGGTTTGTTTGTTGCTAATGTTGAGTTTGTTGATATTTTCATGGTTGGAACAAACGAACCAAATGGCGTGCCGCGACCGGTTGTGAACAACACAATCTGACAACCTGACGAACCAAGTGCTGTTGCAGCTACGAGGTCATTGCCCGGTGCGCTAAACAAGTTCAACCCTTTGGTTTTAATTGTTTCGCCATACATCAATACGTCTTTCACCACCGATTTTCCACATTTCTGTGTACATCCAAGCGATTTTTCCTCCAATGTCGAAATTCCACCGGCTTTATTGCCCGGCGATGGATTTTCGTAAATTGGTTGTTCGTTTTTGATGAAATAATCTTTGAAGTCATTAATCAAATGGACTGTCTTGTCGAATAAACCAGTTGTCTCGCAACGATTCATTAATATGGTTTCAGCGCCAAACATTTCAGGTACTTCAGTCAGTACAGAAGTACCGCCTTGAGCCACTAAAAAGTCAGAGAAAACGCCTAGCAATGGATTTGCTGTAATTCCGGAGAAACCATCAGAACCACCACATTTTAAGCCTACTCTCAGTTCGCTTAATGAAACTTCGGTGCGAACATCTTTTGATGCAACTTCGTAAATTTCACGAAGCAATGTCATTCCATCTTCAAACTCGTCGCTAACTTTCTGGGTTTCGATAAATTTAATGCGGTCTGCATCAAATTCGCCCAAAAGTTCGCGGAAAGCAGTTAGTTGATTATTCTCGCAACCCAATCCAACTACCAGAACACCTCCTGCATTTGGATGTTTTACAATATTGCGCAATATTTCGCGTGTGCTTTCGTGGTCAGCACCCAATTGTGAACAACCATAGTTGTGTGGATACCCAACAATAGCATCTACGCCCTCTCCGTTTGTTTCACGTTTTAGGGCATCGACTAATTGATTTACAGTTCCATTTACACAACCAACTGTTGGCACAACCCAGATTTCATTACGGATACCTACATCGCCGTTTTTACGACGGTAGCCATTAAAAGAAAGATTGCGATTTGGTATTTCAGGATATTCTAATGCTGGCGAATAAGTATATTCTAAGACGCCATCCAGATTGGTTTTAATGTTTTTTTCGTTCACCAATCCGCCTTTAGCAATTGCTTGACGAGCGTGACCAATTGCATAGCCGTATTTTACGATAAAATCCTTTTCGGCAAAGTCTTTTAGCGCAAACTTATGTCCGGCCGGAATTTCATTTTGCAGTGTAATTTCATCTGCATTCACCGTGATTGTTTCACCCGCCTGGAGTGTGACAATGGCGACAGCAACATTATCTTCTGCGTTTATTTTTAAATATTTTGTTTGCATGTTTTTTTATAAAATAGCTTTTACTGTTTCCAGCATACCTTTTTCTTGAATAGATGTCAGGTATGAAATTACTTTTTCAGTTAGTCCTGCAACCTTGTTCAAGTCTTCACCCCAAATAAATTCAGCACCTAAAACACCTTTAGCAACTGCTTCAACAGAACTTGTAGCCCAAAGTTCAGTCAATAAATCGGTGATAGCTTTGTCGTCGTTTGGAACAATTTCTACATCACCGCGTTTGCCACCTTTGTAGTAAGTGATAATTCCGGCAAGTCCAAGAACCAATCCAGCAGGCAATTCGCCTTTGCGCTCTAAATAGATTTTCAACCCTGGAAGATCGCGGGTTTTGAATTTAGGGAATGAGTTAAGCATAATGCTTGTAACGAAGTGCTTTACAAATGGATTGCGGAAGCGATCCAACACGTCGTTTGCAAATTTTTCCAGTTCTTCTTTTGGAAGATCTAATGTTGAAAGTAATTCTTCGAACATTACTTTGCGCACAAATGCACCGATTACATCGTCTTCAATCATTTCGCGAACAATATCCAAGCCAGAAAGGTAACCAACCGGAGCCAAAACTGTGTGAGGGCCGTTTAGCAAAGTTACTTTACGATCGTGGTAAGGTTTTTCGCTAGGTACGAACAGTACATTCAAACCGGCTTTGTCTGCTGGGAATTCTTTTGAAACCCATTCAGGAGCTTCAATTACCCATAAGTGGAAAATTTCGGCTTGTACAACCAATTTATCTTCAAGTTGGATTTTTTCAAGAATTTCGCCAATAGTTTCGCGTGGGTAGCCAGGTACGATACGGTCAACCAATGTACAGTAAACGCCACAAGCAGTTTCGAACCAGTTTTTGAATTCTGCGCCAAGCTCCCAAAGTTCGATATATTGCTCAATACATTTTTTAAGTTCAGTTCCGTTGTGGAAAATAAGTTCGCAAGGGAAAATCAACAAACCTTTATCGGCTGCTCCGTTGAAAGTTTTGAAGCGGTGATAAAGTAGTTGAGTAAGTTTTCCGGGGTATGATTTTGCAGGAGCGTCGTCCAATTTACAAGCTGGATCGAAAGCAATACCGGCTTCTGTAGTATTAGAAACCACAAAGCGTATTTCAGGGTTTTCGGCTAACTTGATATACTCGTCAAATTGAGTATAGGGGTTTAATCCGCGGCTAATAACATCAATTAATTCAAGGCTGTTTACTTTGTTGCCTTTGTCAAGCCCTTGTAGGTTTAAGTGGTACAGGCAATCTTGGTCGTTGAGCATATCAATCATACCATTTTCGATTGGTTGAACAACTACGATGCTGCTGTTGAAATCGGCTTTTTCATTCATGTTGTACACAATCCAGTCTACGAATGCACGTAGGAAGTTACCTTCACCAAACTGGATAATTCTCTCAGGATAGCGTTTTGCACTTACATTTTCTCTGTTTAATTTTTTCATTCTATGTTAATTTTGTTTTTGTCCAGTAGTTAATTGGAATGTTGAAGTATTCAACAAATAAATATTTAGTATCTTCGTTGCTGAAGAGTCCATTTTCTGTAATAAGTCAATTAAATCTTGTTCTGGAGATGAGGACTTCCCCCATGCTCAAAAATGCAATGGTTCGTTCATTTTTAATGAACAGTGAGAAGTATTTAGACTAGGCTTTTAAAAAAGAAGCACAAAAGTAATCAATTATATGAAGCTTTTTAGTGGGAAATTTGATATTTAAGGTGTAAAAAATGGTTGAATCAGATGGTTGTTGTCAGGAGTTCTAAGAAAACAAATATATTGTCATAAGTTTTAAATTAGAGTAACGATAGATTCAATTATCTTTGCCTCCCAAATTTACAACTAATTCTTGTAAACTTGTTTAATTAATTCGACGTTGTTATTGCCAATGGTTGAATTCCTAATTGTAAAAAATAGTAAATGACTTCCAATAAAAATATTTTCAATATCACTTATCCAATTTTGCTCACTTTAATTGCGCAGAACCTGATTAATGTCACAAATACCGCTTTTCTGGGTAGAGTGGGTGAGGTGGAGTTAGGTGCGTCGGCTATAGGTGGCGTGTTTTACTTTGCCATTTTTATGGTTGGTTTCGGTTTTAGTCAAGGTGCGCAAATTCTTATAGGGCGACGAAATGGTGAGGGGAATTTCTCACAAATTGGTCCGATCTTTAATAATGCGCTTATTTTTAATTTCCTGCTAAGTATTCTTATTTTTGCGGTGTCACTTAAAGCTGTGCCTGTGATTATGAAGTATGCTGTGAGCTCTCCACAAGTGTACGATGCCACCATTGCCTATCTCGATTGGCGCATTTATGGCTATTTCTTTGCATTTGTAAATGCCATTTTCAGAAGTTTCTACGTGGGAATAACTCAGACGCGTATCCTTACTACTTCGGCTGTTTTAATGGCCATTACTAATATCTTGTTCGATTATATCCTTATTTTTGGTCATTTTGGATTTCCGAAATTAGGTATCGAAGGAGCCGGTATTTCTTCCGTTATTGCTGAGATTGTAACGCTAGTTTATGTGGTTTTATATACGTTTTCGAAGGCTGAAATGAAACTTTATGGCTTGTTCCAGTTCCGAAAAGTGGAACTGAAAATAGTATTGCAAATTTTGGAATTATCTATTTTTATTATGTTCCAATACTTTATTTCCATTTCTACCTGGTTCGTGTTTTTTATTTTTATCGAACACATGGGTGAACGGCCGCTGGCTGTTTCAAATATTGGGCGGAGCTTGTATATATTATTGATGATTCCGGCGTCTGCGTTGGCAACTACGGTAAATACCTTGGTCAGTAACCTGATTGGTGCAGGACGTAAGGAGGAAGTTCTGCCTTTTATTAATCGGGTGGCTCGTATTTCCGTACTGATAGCTTTGCCATTAGTCATACTTACGGTTTCTTTTCCTGAACTTTTTGCCCACATTTATACCGACAATGAGGGGCTTATAAAAGCTTCTGTGCCGGTTATGCGAATTGTGTCACTTGCCAACCTACTTTTTGCCATGAGCTTCATTGTTTTCAATGGTGTCTCCGGAACTGGCAATACACGTACGGCTTTTGGTATTGAATTTTTTACCTTGTTCTGTTACATAAGTTACGTCTACTATACAGCTATTATTCACCCAAGTTCGGTGGCCGTAGTTTGGCTGTCGGAATTTGTTTACTGGACAGTTATCGGAACGCTCGGTTATCTTTATCTTTGGAAAGGCAATTGGCGGAAGAAGGAAATTTAATGAGCTAAAATTCTAATATGAGAATATGCTAGTTTCAATTGGTTGCAAACTGTTTTGATTGATCATTTCAATTTGCATATTTGATTGTTGGCACATTAGCACATTCAATTAGTATATTTTCCATACTTTTGCATAAATCTCTTAATTAAACTTTCATGGCCAAAACCAAATCAGTATACGTTTGTCAGAATTGTGGTGCCGATTCACCAAAATGGATAGGAAAGTGCCCGTCGTGTGGGGAATGGAATTCATATGTCGAGGAAATTGTAAGCAAAGACAACTCGCCTAAAATCAGCTTGGGCGGACTCGAAATTACGAAACAAAAACCGGTTAGGCTTACCGATGTGGAAACATCGGAAGAAAGTCGTATCGATACTTCTTGCAATGAGCTTAACCGTGTGTTAGGTGGCGGACTTGTTCCTGGTTCGTTGGTGCTGATTGGTGGTGAACCCGGTATAGGAAAATCAACTCTGGTATTACAAGTTGTGCTGAATCTGAAAGGAAAACGCACTCTTTATATTTCGGGCGAAGAAAGCGTGAAGCAGCTGAAACTACGTGCCGAACGACTTAAATTCGAAAATCCGGATTGCTACATTGTTAGCGAAACTTCGTTAGAACAAATTTTCGTTCATATTCAAAATGTACAGCCAGATGTGGTGATTGTTGACTCCATTCAAACGGTTTCTACCGAAATGATTGAATCGTCACCGGGTTCGGTATCGCAGGTGCGCGAATGCGCTGCTCATTTGCTCAAATTCTGTAAAACCACTTCTACTCCGGTGTTGCTTATTGGCCATATCAATAAAGAAGGCAGCATTGCAGGTCCCAAAGTGTTGGAACATATTGTTGATACCGTTCTACAGTTTGAAGGAGATCAGCACTATATGTACCGGATTCTTCGCTCTATAAAAAATCGCTTTGGAAGTACTTCTGAGCTGGGTATTTTTGAAATGCAACAAAACGGTTTGCGCGAAGTGAGCAATCCATCAGAATTGTTGCTTTCGCAAAATCACGAAGGACTGAGCGGTGTTGCCATTGCTTCGGCTATTGAAGGTGTGCGTCCGTTTCTGATAGAAGTGCAGGCTTTGGTAAGTTCGGCGGCTTATGGCACGCCACAGCGTTCCAGTACCGGTTTTGACTTGCGCCGATTGAATATGTTGTTGGCTGTACTTGAGAAACGTGCCGGATTTAAAATTGCTCAAAAAGATGTTTTCCTCAATATTGCTGGTGGTATAAAAGTAAATGATCCGGCAATTGATTTGGCTGTAATCTCAGCTATTCTGTCGTCCAACGTGGACATTGCTATAGAAAAGCACGTGTGCGTTGCCGGTGAAGTGGGACTGTCAGGCGAAATCCGCCCCATAAACCGCATTGAACAACGCATACTCGAAGCTGAAAAGCTAGGCTTCAAAAAAATGATTATGCCGGAATATAATCTCAAAAGCCTTAATCTAAGTAAACTCAATATCGAACTGATACAGGTAAAAAAAGTGGAAGAGGCGTTTAGGGTGTTGTTTAAAAGATAACTAAACTAATTGTGAAGATGCGAATATTGATTTTATCAACAGTCATTCTTTTTTGTTCTAGTTGTACAAAAAAAGAATTAGTACGTGATGACATTTCATTAGAATACAGAAATTATTTATCACAGGACACTATATCAAAATCAATTGTTTCATTATTCCATGAAATTAAATGCGACTCATTCGATATGAGTTTTCTAAAGAAAACAAAACTAAAGATACTTAAAGGTGAGGCATATAATTACTTTTTTCAGAAAGAGTGCTTTTCAAGATATGAATTTCAAAAGGACAAAGCTCTTTATGGTGATTACTATGATCACTCATTTATATTACCAAAATATGATCTTGGTGAAATTTACAATGGGGGTAAAATAAAGTACCACAACGGAGTTGAAGGGCTTATATTAATCTTCAAATCATCTAAAACAGCAATGTTTGCAGATGGCGCAGAATGCTTTGATACAAAAATATTTGTAGTCAAAAATTCAAGACTTTGCTCCATAGTCAAACTCTCATCATACTGTTTGAAGAATAATGAAACAGCTGATTACATCAGAACCTACAAAACAAATAAAGAATGTTATACACAAATTGATTATTTTGGCATGACTAATATCCAAAGTCCAAATATTTTTGGAGATTGTGACAACTGGTCAAATATGAAAAGCTGGGTTGATGTAAAAAGAAAGTTGGGTTTGGAAACTAAAATTAGAAGATTAAGATACACAATGTTTTATATTGATGAAATTGGATTTCTAAGATACATTAGTTCTGTTGGAGCTGATGAAAATCAATTACCATCAATACTAACTCAAAACTCTAATTGGGATACAATAAATTTTATAGGTCGAGAATTAATGTGAAATACCTATTTTAAATATTGACGACCCAAATACATTCTGTTTTAAAATAAATAATCATGACCCTACGTACCGTAAATGTAACCCGCTATATCACTCCTTTGCGTGAAGGAGGTTCGTTACCGGCATTGGCTGAAGCTGATGACGGCTTTAAATATGTTGTAAAGTTTCGTGGTGCCGGGCATGGAGCAAAGGCGCTTATTTCAGAACTGATAGGTGGCGTAGTTGCCAAATTATTGAAACTACGCATTCCAGAGTTGGTTTTTGTGCAACTCGACGAGGCTTTTGGACAAACCGAAGGTGATGAGGAAATTCAGGATTTGCTGCAAGGTAGTCGTGGGCTGAATCTGGGCTTGCATTTTCTGTCGGGCGCACTTACTTACGATCCGGTTACTACCAAAGTAGATGGACGGACAGCTTCGTTGATAGTGTGGATGGATGCTTTTCTAACCAATGTGGATCGTACCGTTCGCAATACCAATATGCTTATGTGGCACAAAGATTTGTGGTTGATTGATCACGGTGCTACTTTGTATTTTCATCATTCGTGGACAAACCATGAGAAGCAAGCTCTGACACCATTTACACTGATTAAAGATCACGTTTTACTGTCTTTTGCGGATCAACTGGAAGCAGTTGATGCTGAATGCAAGCTGATTCTTACCAATGATGTTATTCGTGAACTTGTAACCCTGATTCCCGATGAATGGGCTGCCGGACTTGAAGCCGATGAAACTGCTGACTCTGTACGTGAAGTATATTATAACTTCCTAACGAGTAGATTAAAACATTCCGAAAACTTTTTAAAAGAAGCCATCAATGCAAGGAAAGCACTTATTTGAATACGCCGTTATTCGTGTTTTACCAAGGGTTGAGCGCGAAGAATTTATTAATGTTGGTATTATTCTGTTTTCTAAACGGGCAAAATATATCCGCATGAAATATATGCTGAATGAAGACAGGCTGGGTGTTTTCTCTACCGAGCTTGATGTGGATTTGCTGCGCGAAACATTGGTCTCGTTTGAGCGCATTTGTAGTGGTGATAAAGCTGCGGGTAAAATTGCACAGTTTGATATTCCGGAGCGTTTTCGTTGGCTTACGGCTGTGCGTAGTTCCTGTATTCAAACTTCCCGACCGCATCCCGGTTATTCCGAAAATCTGGATGCAACCGTTGATAAACTATTTGAAGAACTCGTTTTATGATAAACAGAAAAGCCATTCCGGATCCGGAATGGCTTTCTTGTTTTATGAATTGTTGTCAACTATAAACTGTCAACTATTCACTATTAAATTCTTGCTTTGATAGCTTTTGTTTCAGCTTCGAAACCCGGTTTTTCAAGTAAAGCAAACATGTTTTTCTTGTATGCTTCTACACCGGGTTGGTCGAATGCATTTACGCCCAACAAATAACCGCTGATACCACAAGCTTTTTCGAAGAAATAAAGCAATTGACCCAAATAATATTCGTTCAACTTAGGTAGCTCAACTTTTAGGTTTGGCACTCCACCATCGATGTGAGCAATCATGGTACCAAGTTCAGCCATTTTGTTTACTTCGTCTACACGTTTTCCGGCAAGGAAGTTCAAGCCATCGAGGTTTTCTTCCGAAGTTGGGAAAATTTTGGTATAGTTGCTTTCCTGAATAGAAATAACAGTTTCGAAAATGGTACGTTCACCTTCCTGAATCCATTGACCCATAGAGTGCAAGTCGGTAGTGAAGTCAACAGCAGCAGGGAAAATGCCTTTGTTGTCTTTGCCTTCGCTTTCGCCGTAAAGTTGTTTCCACCATTCGCCCACAAAGTGCAATTTAGGGTGGAAGTTAACTAGGATCTCAGTTTTTTTACCGTTTCGGTACAATTCGTTACGAACAGCAGCGTATTGAGCCGATAGGTTTTCTTCGAAAGGAATATCCAGACCTGTAGCAGCTTCCATAGTGGCAGCACCAGCAACTAACTGACGAATATCAAATCCAGCAACGGCAATTGGCAATAATCCAACCGGAGTAAGCACAGAAAAACGACCGCCAATGCTATCTTCAATTACAAATGTTTTGTAACCTTCCTGAGTAGCAGCTGTGCGCAATGCACCACGTGATTTGTCGGTAATAGCAACAATCAGTTGTTTTGCCGATTCTTTGCCTTGTTGCTCTTCCAATTGTGTTTTAAGTAAACGGAAAGCCAAAGCTGGTTCGGTAGTAGTTCCTGATTTTGAAATAGAAATGATACCGAATTTCTTTGTTTTCAATAGCTCTTGCAATTCGTACAAGTAGTCTTCGCCAATGTTTTGTCCGGCATAAACTACTATTGGCGATTTACGTTCGGTCAGTAACCAGTCGAAGCTGTTTGAAAGTGCATCGATAACTGCTTTTGCACCCAGATAGCTTCCGCCGATACCAATAACAACCACTACTTCGCAGTTATCGCGAAGAACTTTTGCAGTAGCTTCAAGGTCGGTAAATTGAGCCTCGTCGATAGAAGTTGGTAAATTCAACCAACCTAAGAAATCGCTTCCTTTACAAGTTCCATTGTGCAATGCCGCGCTAGCAGCAGCAACTTCAGCCTTGTATCCGGCTACACTTTGTTCGGAAATAAATCCAAACGCTTTGTCGATAGATAATTTAATGTTTTGCATTATTATAATAGTTTGATGTTCTTACTTCGTTGTTATTTGTTCGCTTCGCTCACGATATTATGCTTCGCTGTTATTTGTTCGCTTCGCTCACGATATTATGCTTCGCTGTTATTTGTTCGCTTCGCTCACGATATTTATAGATAGTTACTCACTTCGTTCGTGATATTATTGTTTCAGAGATTCCAAATATAACTGTCAATTATCAATTATCAACTGTCAACTGTCAATTAAATTCTCCACTATTTAAGTTTTTCCGATAGTTTCCTGATTTCCATGGTGGGCGAGCAGCGGTTGTAGAGTATCTGATAAACAGAATCTACAATGGGCATATTTACCCGGTACTTTTCGTTTAGTTCGTGTATTGTTTTTGTTGCATAATATCCCTCGGCAATCATTTCCATCTCTATTTGAGCTGTTTTTACCGAATATCCTTTGCCAATCATAGTCCCAAACAAGCGGTTGCGACTAAATTTTGAATAGGCTGTTACCAATAAATCGCCCAAATAGGCTGATTCGTTGATATCGCGATGCATTGGATTGGTGGCGTTGCAGAAACGGTTTATTTCCTGAATGGCATTCGATATTAGTACCGCCTGAAAGTTGTCGCCGTATTTCAATCCGTGGCAAATACCTGCTGCGATAGAATAAATATTCTTCATTACGGATGAATATTCTATGCCCATCACGTCGTCGCTGGTAGAAGTACGAATAAAGTTAGTGTTGAAACGTTGTGACAGTAAACGCGCTCTGTCACGGGAGCTACAGGCTATGGTGAGGTAAGAAAGACGCTCCAACGCTACCTCCTCAGCATGACATGGGCCGGCCAAAACCGCAATATTATCTTTGGGAACATTGTAAACCTGCTCGAAATAATCCGACACAATCATGTTCTCATCCGGCACAATACCTTTAATTGCCGACACAATCATTTTGTTATCAAGTTTGCGTTTCAGCCTTTTCAAATGCTGTTTCAGAAAGGGTGATGGTGTTGCAAAAATCAGAATATCAGAATTGCGAACCAGTTTGTTGATATCGCTTGTAAAATGAATGCGGTCGGTATCAAATTTTACACCAGTTAAATATGATGGGTTTTTACTCAGGCGTATAAATTCATCAATTTGCTCCTGACGGCGCATATACCAACTGATGCTTTCGTTGTTGGCTAATACAATTTTCGCAATTGCTGTTGCCCAACTTCCACCGCCTAATACAGCAATTTTACTTTTTTCGTTTATCATAAATATATCCCCTAGTCCGTCAGCTGACGGAGGACTAAATTACTTTTGTCTTGTGAATTAATACTAACCCCTAGCCCCTAAAGGGGGAAGTAAGTTACTATTGTTTTGTAAATTAATAATTACCCCTAACCCCTAAAGGGGAATAAACCTATATGTGTAATAATATTGAATTTCAAGGACGTACTTGCATAATTCCCCTTTAGGGGTTAGGGGTTGTTTTCTATGCTTTTGCAATCCATGCAGCCACTTCCTCCTTCGACGGATTGGTCAGCTCCAACTTGTTTTTCTTGTTCAATCCGCAAATATCCTGGTGGAATTTGTTTGGATTCAACCCTTTTAGGTCGGCTACCATCACAATGCCGGCTTTTTGAACCACCGCTACCCATTCTTCGGGTATTCCCAGTGCAACAAATTTTTCAGGGCCATCTTTTTTAGCCACTTTTTCGGCTTTCATTTGTGGGAAGAAAAGTACTTCCTGGATGGCAACCTGACCAGTCATCAACATTACAAGGCGGTCCATACCAATTCCCATCCCGGAGGTTGGAGGCATACCATATTCCAATGAGCGTACAAAGTCCATATCAATAAACATAGCTTCGTCATCGCCTTTTTCGCTGAGTTTTAGTTGCTCCTGAAAGCGGCCAAGTTGGTCGATAGGGTCGTTTAGTTCAGAATAAGCATTGGCCAATTCTTTACCGTTTACCATTAATTCAAAACGTTCAGTCAGTTCAGGATTATCGCGATGACGCTTGCAAAGTGGCGACATTTCGCGCGGATAGTCGGTGATAAATGTAGGTTGAATATAGTTTCCTTCGCATTTCTCGCCGAAAATTTCGTCAATCATTTTACCTTTACCCATGGTCTCGTCGGCCTCAATGTGCAATGTTTTACACACTTCACGCAGTTGAGTTTCGTCCATACCGTTGATATCGATGCCGGTAAATTCTTTGATAGAATCGATCATGCTGATACGTTTGAACGGTGTTTGGAAGCTGATAACATTGTCGCCCACTTTAATTTCGTTGGTACCATTCACGTCCATACTGATTTTTTCAATCATATTTTCGGTGAAAGTCATCATCCAGTTGTAGTCTTTGTAGGCTACATATATTTCCATGGCGGTAAATTCAGGATTGTGTGTGCGATCCATACCTTCGTTGCGGAAGTTTTTGGAGAACTCATACACACCTTCAAACCCGCCTACAATAAGTCTTTTGAGGTATAATTCGTCGGCCACGCGCAAGTAAAGCGGCATGTCTAACGCATTGTGATGCGTAATAAACGGACGAGCCGAAGCACCGCCGGGAATTGATTGGAGAATTGGGGTTTCAACCTCGATATATCCTTCGGCGTTGAAATAATCGCGCATCGACTGATATACTTTGGTGCGTTTGAGGAAAATATCTTTTACGCCTTCGTTTACTACAAGGTCTACGTAGCGTTGACGGTAGCGTTGTTCCGGATCTTCGAAAGCATCGAAAGCCACGCCGTCTTTGTATTTTACGATAGGTAGCGGACGGAGCGATTTGCTCAGTACGGTTAGTTCCTGTGTGTGAACACTTATTTCGCCTGTTTGGGTACGGAATACATATCCTTTGATGCCAATAAAATCGCCAATATCCAATAGTTTTTTGAATACGGTGTTGTACATTTCAGGTTGTGCTTCGGAGTTGATGTCGTCGCGACTCACATATACCTGAATACGTCCTTTAGAATCCTGCAATTCTACGAATGCAGCTTTACCCATAATGCGGCGGCTCATAATACGTCCGGCCACGCAAACGGTTTTACCGCTTTCTTCGTCTTTAAAATCAGCTTTTATATCGGTGGAAAATGCATCGGTTGGGTACAGGGCGGCAGGGTAGGGGTCAATGCCTAAATTGCGTAATTCAACCAGACTCTGACGTCTGAATTGTTCTTGTTCACTTAGTTCTGTGCTCATAATCTTTTTT
>Ga0302215_10002269_pt1 | contig 13305 bp, 13 predicted proteins | sample II_Fen_N3_1_FD_194580 | JGI IMG/M metagenome (GOLD analysis project Ga0302215, IMG submission 194580) | Peat permafrost microbial communities from Stordalen Mire near Abisko, Sweden - II_Fen_N3_1 | ecosystem: Environmental > Terrestrial > Soil > Wetlands > Permafrost | place: Sweden: Abisko... | reverse complement strand
ATCACTCACCAACAGTTAATTGAAACACTTACAACTGGTCTTGTTATGCAAGGCAACACAATTATAACCTCAGGTGGTTCTTCAGGTACCAATGCAGCTGCAATCAGAGGTGCGATGAAAGCTAACCCTGAAAAATTAAAAATTATTTTACCTCAAACAATCGGCCAACAGCCTTCTGACGTTCAGGACCAACTTATCGGAATTCCGAACATAGTTGAGCATTCTGACAGAGCGATGATGACTTTGGCAGATGCTTCAAGAGTATGTAACAGAGAGATTATCGATGATTGTAACCAGCTTGTTTGCTTCTTGTCGCACACAAGTAAAACCCTTCACAAAGCAATTGAATATGCGGAAGAAGGCTATAAGGTTGTTACAGTCTTCTATTTAGACTAGTTTTATGACAAACGAGTATGTAAAAAAACTTACGGGAAAAAACCCGAAGGATTTTGAGCTTGCAGCGGCCCATATTATTAACAACTCTGATGTTGAAGCTTTTTCTGCGCTTGTTGCACAGAGTGATTTCTTGTTTGATTTTATCAAAAAAAACGTTGAAAAAAGACTTTTAAACGCCATAAACGCTTTTAATTACAAAAATTTGATGTCCTTTTTGACGATTTATTCTCCTGATTATGAGGATTGTATTATTTCTACTCTGGTAAAATTTGCAGATGAAGATTTGACAGATGAAATGTTATATTTGTTGGAGAGCGGGACGGATGAGCAGAAAGCTTACTGCTCAAAATATTTTTCTCGCGTAAACGATACTCTTGCGGTTGAATTGTTGAGAAAGTATGCTTTTTCTGAATTTGACGCGCTTGCTTTGAATGCTGCCGAGGCACTTTCGGCGATGAAAGATGAGTTTTCTTACAATCAAGCTTTAGAAAAACTCAAATCAGATGACGAGTTTGAGAAACTTTTTGCGGTTAGATTTTTGGTTGCCTTTAACGATTTAAGAGCGGTTGATGTGCTTTTTGAAGCTATGAAAAAATCTACAATGCCAGAAAATATCGCGTCGGAGATTTCTTATTTGCAGAGTTTCCTTGAATTTTTGGATACAAATTTCAAATACGACACAATTTTGGCACTAAATCACATTATCAATGGACTTGGCGAAATTGTTTCGTTGTCTCAAGTGTTTGATTTTCAGCTTTTTGAAGTGTTGGAAAAATTAATTAACGTTCAAAGGGAAGAAAAATGCGCAAAGATTGCGGTTGTTTTGCTCAACGCTAAGTTGAAATTCGAGCAGTTGACGGAAAACGATGAATACATTTTTGATGAAGCAAAGAATATAAAAGAAGAAGTTTTTGCAATAAAAGAATTTTTGAACTCGCTTAACCCAGAATTTTGGGAGTCACAAAAAACTCTGTTCCAAGAAGAGCTGAAAAGGGGAAGCGATTTTGTTTTCTTCGCGCTTGATTTGGCTCAGGAATTGAATTTGCCTGAAATAGCGGAAAGATTGAAGTTGCTTTTGGCATCATCAAATCAGACCCTTGTCTTAAAGGCTGTTGAAGTTTTAAAATCGATAAACAAACTTGGTGAAGTGGATAAAAACACAGTTTTATCAAAGATTTCCGACGCAACTATCAAAGCGATTATCGAATCTTTATTCTAAACTTCCGTGTTCGTCGGTTCCGCCTGTTTTTATCAGGTTATATTTGTCGCCTAATTTTTCAACATTTTTTACCGTGTGAAATTTGACAATTTTTCTGTGTCTTGTGTAAGGGTAATAAACTTCTATCCCATCGAGCCCTAATTTTACAAGTTTTTTGACCAGTCTGTCGAGACTCGGCGTAAAGCAGCATGCGGGATGCGCCAAGACAGCGACTCCGCCGGCTGCGTGGATTGCTTTGATGGCTTTTTTCGGGTGGTTTAGAGAAAAAATCCTTACCCAATCAGCTTCTGTGCCTCTTTTGGTTTTCGCGCACAGTGCCTGCAATTCTTCGTTATTCACATCAATACCGTAGCCTAGCATATGCAAGAAAACGGTTCCGTACCAGCAATCGAATTCAATCGCAGGAATAATCATTTCTTCTTTTGAAATATCTGTTTGCAAGTATGCGTTAAGGGTGTTGTGATCTGAAATCGCAATGTATTTAAGCCCTTTAGATTTGGCTTGTTCAACAAGCTCCTTCGCGTCACACTTGCCATCGGAGAATGTCGAATGAATATGCAAATTAACGCTACTTTCGTAATCGTCTTTCGTAAATGATTTGATAAGGTTTATGTGTTTCTCAGCCATCGTCTCTATGCCAGTGCGTAATGCGCACCCTACTTTTCTACCTTTTTCTTGTACATGAATTTTATTTATATTAAACTATAATAAAACAAACATGAATAAAGGCAAAATGGAGTTAAGAATGGCTAAGATTAAAGATAGTGTTTTTGATATTTTCGGGCAGGCTGTGAAGTTGTATTTTACAAATTTCGGCAGCTTTTTCAAGTACATGGCGTTCCCTGTGTTTGGGCAAATTTTGGGAATAATCTTGACTTTGCTTGCGTCTTTTTTCTATGCGCAGAATCTGCCTAAATGGATTGTTCAAGGCGGGCTTTTTGATAACTTTTCTATGATTTTTTTGGTTCTATTTTTGATAACACTCCCTGGGCTTTTGATTTTTGCCAAAGCGTTTTGGGATTATTTGGTTGCGTACGGTGCCGTGAATTCGATGGTTGAAAATATGCTTAAATCAGGAAAAGTCTACGATTTTCCTGCCCATACAGAACTCATAACAAGAAGAACAGCGAGTTTTGTTGGCGTTTGGCTTTTGTTGGGGCTTTTTGCAATCGTCGGAATATTCCCTTTATTTTGGGTAATTGCGGGGATTTTGTTTGTATATTTCATTCTTGTGTTTCAGGTATTTACGTTCGAGCCACAGAAAAACCCGATAGAATGTTTTCAAAAAAGCGCGACGATAATCAAAGGTAATTTCGCAAGAACATTGGGGCTTATGGCGTTGCTTGGTGGCTTAACTTATTGGATTCTGCCCGAGGCGATTAAACTTTTCTTCAACTTTGTCAATATAATCGGTTTCTTCGCTATTCCAATCGATGTTTGGGCTCAGCAGTTACCGATAAACGAAATTAATAAAATGCTTATACAAACACCTGTTGCTTATCAAATAACTTCGCTGTGGATTGCCAAATTCATTGTGGCTGGCTCTTTGGGATATATCATAACGTGCATGACTTTACCTTTGAGAAGCATTTGCTGGGCTCTTTGGTACAAAAATCTGAATAAAGCCGAAGCCAAAATAGACAAAAAGTTCTTGGCAAGGGCCGAAGGCAAAGATTAACATGTTTAGATGCAAGAACTGTAAGTCAATTGATAAATTTGAACTTATGTTTTCGCCAGATTACAAAGGCGATAAGAGTTTTGGGCAAAAATGCAACAAGAACAAAGAAATTGAGATAACGGTGGACGGATACACTTTTGTGCCCGATTTGGCGTTTATGAACGACCATGCGGTATGTCGATATTGCGGTCAGATTTATATTTGGGACTACGAGTAAGATGAAAGAAGGAAGATATGACAAGAGCAAATAGAAAAAACAACGAATTGAGACAAATAAAATTCACGAAGGATTTTACAAAACACGCATTGGGCTCTGTTTTGGTTGAATTCGGCGATACAAAAGTAATCACAACTGCGTCGGTTGATTTTACCAAGCCTAAATGGATGGACAGAGACGCAAAATGCGGCTGGGTGTCAGCTGAATATTCGCTTTTGCCGTCTTCTACCAATACAAGATGCAGACGCGAAAGAACAAGCGTTTCTGGCCGTACGCAGGAAATACAAAGGCTTATCGGAAGAAGCTTGAGAGCTTGCGTTGATATGGAAAAAATGCCTGATATGACTATTATCATTGACGCAGACGTTATTCAAGCAGACGGTGGAACAAGAACGGCAAGTATTTGTGGCGGGTTTTTGGCACTTCAATGTGCGGTAGAAAAACTAATTGCAGAAGGCAAGCTTACAGAAAGCCCGATTATCGAATCTATTGCTGCTATTTCAGCTGGGATAGTGGATGGCGAAGTGATGCTTGATTTGTGTTATGACGAAGACTCTTCCGCTCAGGTGGATTCAAACGTTGTAATGACAAAAAGCGGCAAGATTATTGAATTTCAAACGACAGCAGAAGGCGAACCTTATTCGCAAGAACAGTTGATGGAAATTTTCAATATCGCAAAAGGCGGAATTGACGAAATAATTGGGAAATACTAATAATTTCTAGTCAATTTCCTTTGAGGCTTCGACAAAATAGTTTATAAATTTATCGGTTTCTGTTTTATCAACGGAAGCTAAAGTGCCGCTGGGTCTGTCAGGTGGGCCGTTGCCAATTTCTGTGCCGGATATGGTTTCTGCTTTTTTAAGAAGCTTGTGAGCGTAACCGTCTTTCGAGTGCAAACTTACTCGATAGACTCCATGATCTTTTGGCGAAGTTCTATAAAAAATAGCCACTGCTTTTAGTTCTGGTGAATTTTTTAGGGTCTCTTTTCTGAAGTGTCTCAGTAGTGTGCTTGTCGTGTCATTATCCATACCGATTTTTGCCCAATCTTTGTCTTGCGGGTCAATAGCGACATATGCAAACTTTCCGTTTGGCTCAATTTGGAGGGTAGATTTAAGTTTTTCGAGAAAACATTTTTCTTTGCGCGTCAGCCTTGACATAACATCAATGTAGTTATGGATTTCTGTTTTATCATTTTTATCCAGAAGTTTTTCAACTTTTTCCAGTACAATCCGAGAGTTTTTATCCTTAAATAGGAGCGGTGTTTTAATAAGTTGGCCATTTTCTATTTCGACAAGTCCCTTTTTTTGGTAATCACTTAGCATACCGCAATATGCAATTTTTGCATCTTCCTTGCTCATTTTGTATCCTAAGGCATCGGCTAATCTCACCAAAATTCCGCAACATGATTGCGCGCTGTCATCTATGTAATAGTTGCCTTTGATGGTTTTTGTATCCTTGCGGTGGTCTATTCCTATGATATTTGTTCCTTCAAACAAACCTGATTTATGTTCGGATATTTTGTTGCCTTTTCCTTCGAACATGTTTGCTAAAAGTTTTGGAATTTTTAGAACGTCGTTAAAATCAACGGTTAATATCAAGTCAGGAATTTTCTTCAGTCTTCTGTGAACTTCCTTGCTTTTGTGCATATATAAGGTGTTTAGTTGTTCACTCTTGGCGCAAACTAAAGCATTGATGCCTTGTGATTTAAGAATGTGGGATAAAAATAGTTCTGAGCAAAGCGCGTCATCGTCTATAGATGAATGCCCGCTTGTGTAGATTATTTTAGCAAAAGTATCTTTTATGCCCTGGATGTATGCTTGTCCCTTTTTAGGCGAAATCCATTTAGCCCTGAATGTAGGATTCGAATGGCTTTTATTTTGGTAATTGTAATTTGAAACCGAATTAATCATTTATTATAGAAACTTCCGACTTTTTGTTATATGTTTTCCTAAACCCCGTCAAGAATAATAATTGCTAAAAGTTTAAGAAATTTTACAACTAAAGGAATAGAATTGCAATATTATCCTTATGAATAGCCCGACTGGGCTATTCATATTTACAAACCCTTCACAAACGCTTGCAATGAAAGTATTTAATAAATATTATTGTAGAAAAGGAGTATTGTATGAAAAAGAAAATTTTAACGTTAGCGTTGGCTTTGACCTTTGTATCACCTGCATTCGCGGTTTTGCAATCGAAGGTCTCTAAAAATGATGGAGTAAATTCACCTGTAAGAGAACAAGAATTAACAATCGGAACGGTACAAAAATATATTCACAACGGAATGGCTCAAGATGAGGTAGCAGTTGCTCTAGGTTCCCCTAATATCGTTACACAAGATGCAAACGGAAAAGAAACTTGGATTTATGACAAAATGTCTTCTTCTATAACCGATAGAAATAAAAATGAAAGTTATGTCGAAAATGCAATGGATGCCAGATATTTTTGGCACGAAATTCTTACTTTGGCGACCTTGGGCTTGATTAACAAAGAGGTAAAACCTGAATTGAAAGATGTTTCACAAGTAGTTTCCTCGCAAAAAACTTTAACTATAATTGTTAAATTTGATAGCACGAATAAAGTTGAATCTTATACTTATCACATGAGTAAATTTTAATTAGGAGTAAATAATGAAAAAATATTTAATATTAGCTTTAGCGACGCTTGTTTTAACGGGGTTACCATTGTGCGTTAATGCAAAAGAAAAATCAACAGCAGCTGTTACGCAACTTGAAAAAAGAATATTTCAAACGAGAACATTTGATAATATTGACAAAGCAACCGTTATGAAAGCTATGTTGAATGTCTTGCAGGATGAAGGATTTATAGTAAATAATGCAAATCCGCTTTTGGGTTTTATTTCGGGTTCGAAAGAATTTGATGTAAGCGACAAAACAATTGATATTGAAAAAGAATTTGGGATTAAAAAAAGTGCTTTAGCATGGAAGGGTATAAGAGTTGCAACGATTGAAGCAACGGCCAATGTTTCTGAATTCGGAAAAGAAATAAAAGTCAGAATAACTTTTAAAAGAAAATTGTTGAATACTTATGGTAATGCACAGTTTATTGATGAAATTGCTGATGAAAAATATTATCAGGATTTTTTCGCAAAAGTTGACAAGGCTATGTTCATTCAAAAACAAAAGATTTAATCATGAAAAAAACTGTTTCAATACTTTTAACTTTTATATTTGCGTTTTATTTTTCTTTGCCTGCCTGCGCAAAGAAGATTCAAGTTGCAAAAAGCCAGCTTGAAGTAAGAGAAATTCAAACACGTGTTTATGATACATCAGATACGAATGAAGTTCTTAAAGCGGCAATAAATACTCTTCAAGATGAGGGCTATTCCATTTTAAATATTGAAGATGAATTAGGCTATATACAGGCGAAAAAAGAATTTAAAGCGGTCAGAATAGATAAGAAAAGGATGACGGGATACGGATTCCTTTTAGCTTATTATGTTACTCTTACAGCGCTAACTTATGGTCTTGAAGCTCCTATTATGGCCGATGCAATAAGAAAAATCAATAATGAAAAAAGCCCAAGAACTATTGTGGTTGATTCTAACGTAAACGTTGAACCATACGGCAAAAAAACAAAAGTAAGATTTACTTTAGTTGAAAAAGAATTAGAAAATGCAGATGGATATTCTTATATAAAATCATCGCCAAGAAAAGTAATAAGAATTTATGCAGCTCCTGTTTATCAAGAATTTTTTGGCGAACTTGATAAAAGCATTTTTTACGAGAAAATTTAATTATCCCACTGCAATTTTAAGCGCTTGGTCGATGTCTTTGATGATATCATTGACGTCTTCTATTCCGATGCTCAGCCTTATGAAGTCATCTGTCACGCCAGATTCAAGCCTTGCCTCATCGCTCAATTGCGAGTGGGTCGTGCTTGCTGGGTGAATCACCAAGGATTTCGCGTCACCGATATTTGCCACGTGCGACAAAAGTTTTACGTTATTGATGAATTTCGCCCCGGCTTCTTTTCCGCCTTTAATGCCGAATCCAATGAGAGCTCCTTGACCCTCTGGCATGTATTTTTGAGCCAAATCATAATTTTTTTTGTTTCCTTCAAGCCCAGGATAATTTACCCAAGAAACGTTCTCGTTTTGTTCCAAGAATTTCGCCACAGCGAGAGCGTTTTTGGAGTGTTCTCTCATTCTCAAATGAAGCGTTTCGATTCCCTGAATAATCAAAAACGAATTGAACGGGCTTATACAAGCACCCGTGTCTCTGAGCAATTGAGTTCTTATTCTCGCGATATAAGCCGCATTGCCGAAGGCTTCTGAATAAACCATATTGTGGTAGCTCTCGTCAGGCTTTGTGAATTCGTCAAAATTCCCTGATTTGACCCAGTCAAAATTGCCCGAATCTACGATTACGCCGCCAATTGAGGTTCCGTGTCCGCCCAAGAATTTCGTCGCGGAGTGAACCACGATGTCTGCGCCAAATTCAATCGGACGCAATAAATAAGGCGTCGGGACTGTGTTGTCGACGATGAGTGGAATATTGTGTTTATGTGCTATTTTTGCCAAAGCTTCAATATCTAAAACCCCAAGTTTAGGGTTTCCGACCGCTTCTGCAAAAATAAGTTTCGTTTTGTCAGTAATTGCTTTCTCGTAATTTTCGGGGTTATCCGAAGCTACAAAATGGGTTTTTATCCCGAATCTTTCGAATGTGTGGGCGAAAAGGTTGTGCGTTCCGCCATAAAGCGCGGTTGAAGAGACAATTTCATCGCCTGTTTTAGCGATATTTAATATTGCATAAGTGACCGCAGCTGAACCTGAAGCTACCGCGAGAGCCGCAATTCCGCCTTCTAGCATCGCCACTCTTTTTTCTAAGACTTCTGTGGTAGGGTTTCCCAATCGGGTATAAATATTGCCGGCTTCTTTGAGTGCGAAAACGTTTGAAGCGTGCTCGGTGCTGTCGAAAAGGTAAGCTGTGGTCTGGTAAATCGGCAGGGCTCTTGAATGAGTCGAATCGACTTCTTGTCCGCCGTGCAGTGCAATCGTATTAAATTCCATTGATTTGTCTCCTCAAATTCTTGTTTTGATTATAAAACAAAAATACAAAAACGGTTCAAATATTAAGTAAGTGTAGTAAGAGGCTTGCCTCGTCAAAAAACAGAGCAAAAAAAGAACCCCAAAGGGTTCTTTTTTAATTATGGAGCGGGACATAGGGAGAGTGTGAAGCAAAGCGAGCTACTCTTCCTTAGTACGAAGCGGTGTAGCCGCGTAGTAAGAGGCTTGCCGAGTCGACATAAAACAGAGCAAAACATCTGTTCAGCGCGAAGACCGCGGGAGCCAAGTAGGGACTTCATCTCTAGCACTCGAGCATCGCTCTCGCTAAGAGCTGAGGTCAACGAGGCTCTACTTGTTGGTGGAAGTTTGGAGTTAGAAATCTGCCTCAAGTGCCTAGCACCCTTATCCATAAAAAAAGAGACACCCTAAGGTATCTCTTTTTTTATGGAGCGGGAGACGAGGCTCGAACTCGCGACATCATCCTTGGCAAGGATGCATTCTACCACTGAATTACTCCCGCATTACTGCTGTAAGTATTATTTTACACAATCAAGAAAAATTTGCAAGAGGTTTTGTCTATTTTTTTAAAAACTCCGCTCTTCTTTGAACCTTCGTTAATTTATGCAAACATTCGTAACCCTTTGCTTTAAAAATCCTGTCATGTATATTAAGATGTAAAAAAAGGAAGTTTGAAATGGCAAAAGGCGGATACGTAGAAAAAGAAAAAAATAGAGAAATAAGTCAGCTTATTCCACAAAATATTGAGGCGGAAGAGGCGGTTATTGGTGCAATTTTGGTTAACCCAACGGTTATTACCAAGGTTGTTGAATTTATCACACCGGAAAGTTTTTATAAACCTGCCCACAGATACGTTTATGAGGCTATGCTTCAGTTGTTCAACCAAAACGAACGTATCGATATCGTTTCTGTTTCTGATATTTTGAATTTCAATTCCAAGCTGGAAATGATTGGTGGACGTGCATTTATCAATGATTTGAGCTTTAAAACAATTACAACATCAAACATAGAATATTACGCGAAAATAGTTCAGGAAAAAGCGGTAAAAAGAGCATTGATTAACGCCGGGTCTGAGATTGTTTCCTTCGGTTACGACCTTAATCCGACTGATGATTCACTGAACAACGCGGAAAAGCTTATTTTTGAAATCGCGTCTAAAAAAGCGACAAAAGATATGTCGCACGTAAAAGATTTGGTTTTGACTAGTTATGAGAAAATCGAGTACAGATATAACCACAAAGATGAAATGACTGGTGTTCCGACAGGTTTTTACGAGTTTGACAATATGACAACAGGTTTGCAAAAATCGGATTTGATTGTTCTTGCGGCTCGTCCTTCAATGGGTAAAACGGCTTTGGCATTGAACATTGCCCAAAACGTGGCGATTAAAGCAAAGATTCCCGTTGCTATATTCTCTCTTGAGATGTCAAAGGAACAGTTAGTTCAGCGTATGCTTTGTTCTGAGGCGGAAGTTGATTCTCAAAGAATGAGAACAGGGAATATGCAGAGAAAGGATTGGGATAAGCTTGCCAATGCGATGAGTGAAATCTCTGAGGCTCCTATTTATATTGATGATACAGCAGGTTGTACTTTGACTGATATCCGTGCAAAATGCCGTAGGCTTGCAATGGAAGAAAAAAAATTAGGGTTAGTTTTGATCGATTACTTGCAGTTGATGGAAGGGGTCGGGAAAGAAGACCGTATCCAACAAATTTCTGCGATTTCCAGAGGATTGAAGGGGCTTGCAAGAGAATTGGATGTTCCTGTAATTGCGCTTTCTCAGTTGTCTCGTGCGGTTGAGCAAAGAAAAGACCGCCGTCCGATGCTTTCAGATTTGAGAGAATCAGGCGCGATTGAGCAAGATGCTGATATCGTTATGTTTATTTATCGTGATGATTATTATAACCGCGAAGAGGGCGACGAAGCACCAAAAGCTACGGGTAAAGAAGGTAAATCTGAGATTATCATCGCAAAACACAGAAACGGTGCCGTTGGAAGTTTCGATCTTCTGTTCCAAGGAAGCATTACGAAATTCAAAAACCCGATTAAGACAGATATATTTTAGCGATTAATACAAATAAAAAGGGAGAGGCGATTAATAATTAATTTGCCATCCTTCTTCCATGATTCTTCCCGCACAACCTTTGCCGGCACTGGTTGCGTCTGTTCTGCAATTCAATCCGACATTGTTTTCGGATATTTTCCAATTGTTATCGTAGCCGTGGCCCAATATTTTACCGCTTCTTGTCAGGTATAAAAGAAAAACGTCTTTTCCCCATCTGTTTGGGGCTCCGAGGGCGTTTGTGTCGACAAATATAGTTGCGCAGAGTTCATAAGTACTCATGTCGCAATTCCCAGCCAAGTCATAAATCAAAAAGCTTATGCCGTCTGCGGTGATAAACTTCATTCCATTTGGTGTCGCATATGTGAGAGTATCATTTAATGAGCTTATGGGGGTTGCAAAACAGCCTGTTTCCGCCCATGCACATTCTTTTATTGTCTTAATTTGGCCTGAAACTGCGGCCGCAATATTTTCACTGATTGTTTGTGTGACAGTTCCGTCAAAAAAACCGGTGCAGGATAAATCCCCGGGACATTGAGAGTCGCTTTCAACTTTGAGAAATGCTTGATTTATTGCAGAATATATCTTTTTAAGTTTGGCCGCGTCGCCTTGCTTTTGGGCGTTATTTACCAATACTGGTATCGTCATAGCCGCAACCACGCCGATTATTCCGAGAGTTATAAGCACCTCAGCCAATGTAAAAGCGCATTTTTTCAGGAATTTGTCAGGCGGTGCTTTTAGCTCACTCGTTCGGGAAGGATTGAGCAAGCTCATCTTTCCTCTCTCTCGTTTCACAATTAAAATTTCAGCCAGTGTGAAGCCGGCTAAAAATGAATTTTTGTGTTTTGCATTATACTTTTCCATGTAAGTCCTTCAAGTTTTCTTAAGTTTACCAGCATTAGTGTTTAAAGTAAACATTTATAATTATTTATCCCCAGTCGGCTATTGGATAAAATCTTGTTTTTTCTTATTCTTATTCGTATGAGAAAAATTATTTTTATAGTTATGTTTTTTTTATTGGCAGGGGTGGTCTTTGCAAGCCCATACAATGTTTATAATAACGGCGAATATGTTCCTAATCGATTTGATAAGGTAGATGAGAAGGTTTTGTTTATTTTGGATTTTTCTCAAAGTATGACCGAAGAAATCCATGGGGAGCGCAAAGTCGATTTGATGCTCAAGACTATGGGCGAGATTTTGCCGACGATTAACAAAAATGTTTGGGTCGGTTTAAGGGTATACGGGCACAAGATGGGATTTACCCAGTACGATGCGTGTAAGGCGAGCACGCTTTTGGTTCCTATCACTCCGGCCAGTGCGGCTCAGATTGATTTGAAACTTTCTAAGACTAACCCCAGAGGGATGACGCCGATTACTTATTCTCTTAAGCGCGCGGTGGAGGATGATTTCGCTGGGTACAACGGCAAAAAACACATAATCTTGTTGACAGATGGCGGCGAAAACTGTGACGAGAGCCCTTGCACTTGGGTGATGGAATTGGTCAAGACGAGAAAAGACGTCAAGATTGACGTGATTGCGTTTAATATCTCGGACAAAGACGACTTGGACCAGCTTCAATGCACGGCACTTGTGACAACTGGGAAATTTCACACGGCGAACACCGCTGCTGAGCTCGTGAAAAGCCTTCAAAAATCCCTGAACACGCATAAACAAGTCGATGCTAAGATTATTTTGAATAAGTAAGACCCCTAATCTCACCAAAAGTGTAGCTGAAAAGTTTTTTGTTTCTTTTTTGCAAAAAAGAACGGAGCCTTTTGCATACTAAAATTTCGATTGTTGCTTTTAACCGCCCATTGAGCCGAAGGATTTAGAAGAAATCTTTCGGCTCAATGGGCGGAATTTGTAAAGTATATCCAAGTTCCAAGCGACTACGTCATCCTGAACTCGTTTCAGGATCTTACTGTCCTCCGTGTTTGTTCAAAGTCTTCTGATAAATTTATTTTATTTAAAATTGTTTTAGCATAGACAAATTATTTTAGTTGTTCCGCATAATTAGTCGAACGGTTTCTTCTAAACCCTTCGACTGATTATGCGGGTAAGCCTATGCGAACGCTGGTGCTTCCTTTTCTGAAGAAAAGAAAGGTAAAAGACTTTTCAGTCACACTTTTTTGTGGGGGTACGAGATTTTTGTCTCCGCAAAGTAGAAAAGTAACGAGGAGTTCGTTAGATTTTTATGTAACAAATTAGAAATCATGTTCGAGGTTTAGGCAATTATTTTTTTGTTTATTCTTTTAATAGTTGTGAAGATGAAGGAAAAATTAATGTTAGTAACCCCAATCGGCTTAAATAATCTAGGTTTTGGCAGCAGAAATTCTGTTCAAAATTCGTCTGCACAAATCAAAATGAAAGAGGCTTTAAATGCTGACACGGTCAGTTTTGGCAATGCGGAACTAAAAGCGAAAGAAACAGCGTTGAATGTCGTCAAAGATATTTTTATAAGTCTAAATGCCGCAAAAATTACTAATTTTAATGATAAAGAAGCGGAACCTTTTACAAATGCGGCCAAAACCGCTATTGATAAATTAAGCGAAAATTTTGCCAGCATAGCAAAAGCACAGTGGCCAAATCGTTCAATTCCAGTTGCCGAGTTGGAAGACGGAAGTAAAATTAACGCTTATAAAACGTTTTGCGGATACTTCTTTGATCATGAACCTAAACAGGGGTC
>Ga0302215_10002268_pt1 | contig 13306 bp, 4 predicted proteins | sample II_Fen_N3_1_FD_194580 | JGI IMG/M metagenome (GOLD analysis project Ga0302215, IMG submission 194580) | Peat permafrost microbial communities from Stordalen Mire near Abisko, Sweden - II_Fen_N3_1 | ecosystem: Environmental > Terrestrial > Soil > Wetlands > Permafrost | place: Sweden: Abisko... | reverse complement strand
CCGATTGATATTTTAATTACATTTTCATGGGTGATTTTCGGAATCAATATGTTCGGAACGATTGCCAAAAGACGAGTAAGACATCTTTACGTTGCAATTTGGTTTTACATAGCTACTTGGATTGCAGTTGCAATGCTCCACATCTTCAATAATCTCGAAGTTCCTTTATCATTTACAGGCTGGAAATCTTATTCAGCATACGCAGGAGTAAAAGATGCACTTGTACAATGGTGGTACGGACATAATGCGGTTGCTTTTGTATTGACAACTCCGGTTTTGGGACTGATGTACTATTTTATGCCGAAAGCTGCCGACAGACCCGTTTTTTCCTATAAATTATCAATTATTCACTTCTGGTCTTTGATCTTCGTTTATCTTTGGGCAGGACCGCATCACCTTCAATACACTGCACTTCCAGCTTGGGCTCAAGCAGTGGGAACAGGTTTTTCAATTATGTTGATTGCACCTTCATGGGGAGGAATGCTGAACGGACTTCTAACTTTACGCGGAGCTTGGGACAAAGTAAGAGAAAATCCTATTCTTAAATTTTTCGTAGTCGCCGTAACCTGTTACGGAATGGCAACTTTTGAAGGTCCACTTTTAGCAACAAAATCTTTAAATAAAATCGGTCATTATACAGATTGGGTTATTGGTCACGTACATTTGGGAGCTTTAGGATGGAATGGTTTCATGGCATTCGGAGTCGTTTATTACTTGATTCCGATCATGTGGAGAACCGAACTTTGGTCTAAAAAACTAGCCAATTGGCATTTTTGGATGGGTACTTTAGGAATTATTTTCTATGCCGTTCCGATGTATATCGCAGGATTTACTCAAGGGTTGATGTGGAAACAATTCAATCCGGACGGAACTTTATTATGGAAAAACTGGCTAGATACGGTAACTGCAATTATTCCTTATTTTAAATTACGATTTTTAGGAGGATTATTCTATTTGGGCGGAGCAATTTTAATGGTTATCAATGTTTATAAAACCATCAGAAAAGGTTCATTCCAGAAAGATGTTCCTGCCGAAGCTCCTGCTCTAGCAAACGTTGGCAGCTCAAGAAAACAAGGTGAAGGTGTACATCTTTGGCTGGAAAGAACGCCTCATTTATTATCTATTCTTGCATTCGTTGCTATCGCAATCGGCGGTTTGGTGGAGATTGTTCCTACATTGACTGTGAAAAGTAATTTACCTCAAATTTCAGCTGTAAAACCATATTCACCTTTAGAATTAGAAGGCAGAGATCTTTACATTCGTGAAGGATGCAACTCTTGCCACTCACAAATGATCAGACCTTTCCGGGATGAAGTGATGAGATTTGATGGTAAGAACGGACAATATTCTAAAGCCGGAGAATTCGTCTATGACAGACCATTTTTGTGGGGTTCAAAAAGAACAGGACCAGATTTACATAGAGAAGGCAACAGAAACCCGGATTCTTGGCACTTTAAGCACATGTATAATCCGAGAATTACTTCCGCAGGATCAATTATGCCACGTTTTCCATGGTTGATAACCAATAAACTCGATCGTTCTCAGATGGTTGATAAAATTAAACTGATGAAAAATACTTTCGATATTCCGTATACAAAAGCAGAGGTTGATTCTGCAGATCAATGGGCAGATAATCAGTCGAAAGCAATCGTTAAAAGAATTTATGCCGAAGCAACTGACGTAAAAGATCAGATGGAAAAAGAAAAAGTAGCAAAAGGAAACGATTTCATCCCTCTTGAACAAAGAGAAATAGTGGCCGTGATCGCCTATCTGCAAAGATTAGGAACAGACATCAAAACGACCGACATCAAGACCGCAAGTATAAAATAACCAATCGTAAAAATTTTAATTAAAATGAAAACGAGAACTCCAATTTCAATATATATCGCTGTAACAATCGGCTTGACCATTATGGCGTTCGAGATGTTCGCACAGGATTCAGGTTATTTCACATCACCTTTTTTCTGGGTACTTCTGCTGATTGTTACTATTCTTATTTTAATAATGAATTCTATCGGAGATTTAGTTGAAAATGAAAATTTCAAAAATCTTTCTGAAGATGAAAAGCAATTATTTATTACAGAAAAGTCAACTCCTTATTTTGAAAAACTCTGGAATTCAGCTTTCAAAAAACAATCTCAGGCAGAAGAAAAAGACATCCTGATTGATCATGGTTTCGATGGAATTACCGAACTCGACAATTCCTTACCAAAATGGTGGATTGGTCTTTTCTATTTCGGAATTGCTTTCTGCGCTGTTTATATGCTTGCATTTTCATTCACAGATTATGCACATCCCGACGCAGAATATGATCATGAAGCAAAAATGCAGCTCGCATCGATCGCAGAATACGAAAAAACAGCACCCGCAATCAATTTAGAAACGGCAAAGTACAGCGCAGATAATATTTCTGAAGGAGAACAACTTTTTAAAGCCAATTGTGTAACCTGTCATTCAGAGGGCGCAAGAGGCGGAATAGGACCCAATCTCACCGACAAAAACTGGATCAACATCAAAGAAAAAAATGTTTTCAGAAATGTTTTCTGGATGCTCGAAAATGGCTCTCCCAACAATCCTGCAATGCGACCTTTCATCAAAGAAGGCACCATCACAGGAAAAGATGCAGAAAAAATTGCTGCATATATTTATCATATCAATCAGGAAAAAAGCCCTGTTACAGAAGCTCAAGGCGGCGCAGCTCCACAAGGAGAAATCGCAAAATGGCAAGAATAAATCTCTAATAAATATACATAACTATGAAGTAAAAACATCCATTAGAATCATATCCCTATTGTATTCGACAATCATCTGAAAACCTATTCACTTTTAAATATTCTCTAGATATTTAACCGCAATAGGGATATTTTCTCTCTAAAAACCTGCTTTACCGAGCAGGTTTTATTTTTTAGTTTTAATCAATTTAATTTGAATTGAAGCGGGTTGGCAAACATATTGCATTTATTTTTTGTCAACGTTATTTGTAATAAACTAAATCATAAAAAAGATAATCATGAAAATATCCTTACATTCTCATTTTTCAATTGATAAAACGTAATCGATAAGCATTTATTATTAAGATAGATTCAATAAGCTATCCTCTTAAAAAGTAATTGTTTACAGTCTAAATCATAGAAAATTGAAAAGAAAAATAAACTTTAAAAAAATCGTTAAAGGTATCGTTATAACGATTATTTCGATCCTTGTCATCCTTATTCTCGCTATTTTCAGTTTGAGAATTCCTGCTGTTCAGAATTATGTAAAAGATAAGCTTGTCGTATATCTGGAGAAAAAAATCAAAACAAAAGTAAGTCTGGAAAAAGTATACATCGGTTTTCCAAACAGTCTTGTTATGGAAAATTTGTATTTGAAAGGTCAGAATATCGATACTCTTTTAGCCGTAAGAAAATTCGATGTCGGTTTGGACATGTGGAAACTGATCAAATCAAAAGCAGACATCACTTCAGTTGATCTTGAAGGAGTGAGAGCCAATGTGGTAAGAAAACCCGACGGAAAATTCAATTTTGATTACATCATTGATGCATTCGCCACTTCGGATAAGGAGGAAAGCACTTCAAAACCGTTCATTATTTCTTTAGATAAAATTAAACTGAAAGATATCGGTTTGACTTTCAATGATCAGCAGTCAAAAAATGACATTAAAGTTTATTTCAACTCTTTTAATACGAGAGTAAAAACTTTTGACCTTCAAAATAATTCTTACGCTGTTAATGACATTAATCTTGACGGATTAAAATTGAAACTAAAACAAGATTTCATAGAAGAGGTTGCCGATAATGTAGAACAGAAAGTTGATTCTCTCAATCAGAAAAAACCAATGAAGCTGGGCTTAAACGGAATTAAGCTTACCAATTTCAACATCGATTACGGCGACGACAATACCAAAACATTTGCTAAAGTTCTTTTCAAAGAATTAAGCACAAACATCAATGATCTTGATCTTGAAAACAAATCTTACAATGTCGGAAACGTTTATCTGACAGGTGCAAATATCAACGCTAATCTTTACCTTCCGACTGCAAACGCAAATCCTAAAGATACAAAAGCAGAGCCTGCAACATCACCAAATTCAGCGAAAGAAAAAGCAATGAAAGTTCTTTTAGGGAAGTTGATTCTGGATGATGTAAAAGTTGCGTACAACAATACAGCAGTCGCTCCTACCAAAAGCGGCATGGATTTTAACCATTTAAATTTTGCTAAGTTAAATCTTGATGTCCGGAACTTCAAAATGGAAAACAATGGTTTTGCGGGAAGCGTAAAATCAGCAGAAATACAGGAAGCAAGAGGCTTGAATGTTCAGAAATTCAATACTGATTTTGTTTATGAGGCAGAACAGGCTTATTTGAAAAATCTGTATTTACAGACGCCAAAAACAGTTTTAAGAGACGAAATTATTTTAAATTATAATTCAATTGAGCAACTTTCTGCAAATCCGGGAGCTGTCAAGATTTCGGCAGACATTCGTGATTCCAAAGTTGGGTTTTCTGATATTTTAAATTTGGTTCCGACTTTGCGAAATACGGCACCATTTAATAAATATCCAAATGCAACTTTGAATGTCAATGCGATTTTGAGAGGAACGATTAATGATCTTGCTATTCAGAATTTGAAAGTTTCTGGTTTAGATCAATTAAAAGTTGCGGCTTCAGGAAGAATTAAGAATGCGATGAATCCTGATCAATTATATTACGATTTAAAGATTGCAGAAGTTTCTTCATCAGCCAAAACGATTTATAATTTAGTTCCAAAAAATACGATTCCAAAAAATATTACTTTACCTTCATTTTTCACGATAAAAGGTACTGCAAAAGGAACTACCAAAGTTGTCGACACTAATCTACGATTAACTTCAACCTTAGGAAATGCCGGAATTATCGCCAAAGTTGATATGCGAAGAAAAAATCGTGAATTGTATGATGTAAAAGCTAATCTTCAGAATTTGCAAATCGGAAAAATTATTCAGAATAAAGATTTAGGATCAATTACTGCACAGATTTCTGCCAAAGGAGAAAGCTTTGATTTTAAAAATGCCAATGCCATTCTAAAAGGTTCTGTACAATCTGCGACATATAAAGGTTATCGTTACCAGAACATGAACCTGGTTGGGAAAATCAATAGTGGAGCTTACAACGTCATTCTCAACTCAAAAGATCCGAATGCTAATTTACAACTGACCGCTTCCGGAGTGTATGACGATAAAAATCCTACAGTAAAAGTCAACGGAAATATTAATAAATTAGACCTATACAAATTAGGATTCTACAACTCACCGATGATTATTGCAGGAGCTATTGATGGTGATTTTAAAAGTCTGGATCCTGATAATCTGAATGGTTATTTAAACCTTAAAGATTTTGCCATTTCGGATACAAAAGAAGTTTATCCTATTCAGGAAGTGAATTTAGTGGCAGTTTCTACGGCAGATTCCACAAAAATAAAATTCAATTCTCAGATTGCAGATGTTGAACTGAATGGAAAATACAAATTGACTCAGATTTTCGGAGCTTTACAGCAAACGATTAATCAATATTATCAATTCCAGAAGCCCGCAAAAACTCAGAAGATTGATGCAGGACAGTTTTTCACATTCAATGCGAAAATTAAAAATGATGATCTCATCAGAAAATTTGTTCCGGAATTGAAAAGTTTTGAAACCATCAATATCAACGGAAATTACAATGCAGATTCTCAAAAAATCGAGATTGATGCACAAATTCCACAAGTTTTATACGGAACGAATACTCTTGAAAACACTTCACTCAAAATAACCAACGAAAATCAGGCTTTACAATATGATTTGAGTGTGGCAGCCTTGAAAAGTGAAAGTTTTGCTTTAAATAAAGTCAATATCAACGGAGATGTTGCCAATAATATCATCAACTACAACATAACGACAAAAGACGATAAAGATGTTACTCAGTTTTTGATTGCCGGAAATGCAAAATCAATGAATGACATTACTGAAATTTCATTAAATCCAGATGGTTTAAAACTGAATTATATGGATTGGACGGTTGCTGAAAACAATAAGATTCAGATTTTCAGTCAGGGAATTGTTGCAGATAATTTCACACTTTCGAATGCAGGAGCCGAGATTTCTTTGCAATCTGAAAGCAATTCTCCAAGCAGTCCTTTAAATGTTTCCTTAAAAGATTTTAAAATTGAAACGATTACAGAGATCATCAAAAAAGATTCACTTTTAGCAAAAGGAACCATCAACGGAACGGCACAATTGAGAGATTTAACCAAAAAAATGACGTTCACTTCAGACATCAATGTTTCTGATTTGATTGTTTACGGAAGTCCGGTCGGAAATTTAGCTATAAAAGTTAATAATCAATCTGCTAATCTTTTAAATGCCGATATTGCGCTTTCTGGAAACAATAATGATGTGAAAATCACAGGAAATTATAATACTTCGGCAAGTACTTTTGATTTGGATTTAGCGATGAATCAGCTCCAGATGAAAACGTTGCAAGGCTTTTCTATGAACGCAATTACGAATACGGAAGGTTATCTTTCCGGGAATCTGAAAGTGACAGGAAGTACAACTGCTCCGAGTATTTTGGGAACAATCAAAATGAACGATGTCGGATTGATGATCTCGCAAACAGGAAGTGATTTTAGAAATATCAATGATGAGATTGACTTTACAAGAAGAGGAATTGAGCTAGATGATTTCAAAATCAACGATAAAGATGGAAATTCTCTTAAAATTGACGGACAGATTCTCACGCAGACTTACAGAGATTTTGCATTTAATCTTGATGTGAATGCTAAAGATTTCAAAGTCGTTAATTCTGAGAAATCAAACGATGCGATGTTGTACGGAATTCTTTCTATTGATGCGGCGTTGCACATAAAAGGAAATCTTGATCTTCCAAAAGTCGACGGCAGACTTGCGATTTCTAAAGACACAGATTTTACTTTTGTTCTTCCTCAATCTAGCCCATCGTTACAGGAAAGAGATGGCATTGTAGAATTCATTGATCAGGATCAGATCGCTCTAAATAAAACCATTAAAGCAGATTCTATCGATACCCAAAGTCCAATCAAAGGATTGGATGTGAACGTGAATATTGAAGTTAATAAAGAAGCGAAAATGTCTATCGTTATAGATAAAGCTGCCGGAGATTTTGTAAAACTTCAGGGAGAAGCTGATTTGACAGGAGGAATTGATCCTTCCGGAAAAACAACTTTAGTCGGTGTTTATCAAGTCGAAAAAGGAAGTTACGAAATGTCGGTAAGCGTTCTGAAAAGGAAATTTGACATCCAAAAAGGAAGCACAATTACATGGACAGGTGAACCTACAACTGCCAATCTTGATATTACAGCAGTTTATAAAACCGAAACTGCCCCTATTGATCTTGTGGAACAACAAGTTGGTGATGCTGATCTTAACCAATACAAACAGAGAATTCCGTTTAATACATTATTGATCCTGAAAGGAGAATTGTTGAAGCCTGAAATTTCGTTCGACATTACCACAGACGAGAAAAATAATGCCGTTTCGTCTGCAGTTACTGAGACGATTGACGGAAAACTCGCTCAATTAAGACAAGATCCGAACGAAATGAACAAGCAGGTTTTTGCTTTACTTTTATTGAACCGCTTTATTGGTGAAAATCCGTTCCAGAGTAATTCTGGTGTTTCTGCGGAGACGATGGCGAGACAGAGTGTAAGTAAAATTCTTTCTCAACAACTGAATAATTTAGCTTCAGATTTAATAAAAGGTGTTGATTTAAATTTTGACCTAGAATCTACCGAAGACTACTCTACCGGAACACAAAATACAAGAACCGATCTTAATATCGGTTTAAGTAAAAAATTATTGAATGACAGGCTGAAAGTTTCAGTTGGAAGTAATTTCGGACTGGAAGGCGAAGCGAGACAAAACGAAAATACGACGAATATTGCCGGAGATGTGACGGTAGATTACAGTCTTTCCCGAGATGGAAGGTATATGCTTCGTGCATACCGTAAAAACGATTATCAGGTTGCATTACAAGGACAAATTGTGGAAACAGGAGTCGGATTTATCATTACTTTAGATTATGACAAGTTTAGAGATATTTTCAGAAAGTCTAGAAATAATCGAAACAGAGAAGGTATTCAGAATAAACGAAATAAAGACAAAGAAGCAGTAGAATTTAAATAGTAAAATCGCCAATATCAGTTTTAAAAAACGTAGAACGAAGGCGATTCTATTTGACAAAAAACAAATCTATATCTACAAATGAAAAGCAAATTTAATATATACTGTACATATTTTTTGGCATCGGGAATGACTGCAGCGGTCGTCTCGTGTAGCAATACCAAATTTCTGAAGGAAGGACAAATGCTTTATACAGGAGCAGAAGTGAATATTGAAAATGATACTCTTCCCAAAAAGAAAAAGAACGACCTAAAAGCTGCTCTTGAAGAAAATCTGACTCCAAAACCCAATTCTTCATTTCTTGGTTTAAGACCAAAACTGTATGCATATAACGCTACAAAAGAACCGAAAAAAGAAAAAGGTTTAAGATATTGGCTGAAATATAAATTTGGTGAAGAGCCTGTTTTATTGGGAGATGTCGACAGAGAATTCAATAAAGATATTATCGTTAATTATTCTGAAAACAAAGGATACTTTAATGCACAAGCAAAGTACGATACGGTTTCAAAAAACAAGAAAGCGAGAGTCATTTATACGTTAAATCCCGGTGCACAATACCTAATAAGTAACGTCAATTTTGTACAGGATTCGTCTCTCGTCAATCAGGAAATTCAGAATTTAAAGGAAAAAACTTTATTAAAAGCGGGAAATCCTTTCGATTTAGATGTTATTAAATCTGAAAGACAAAGAATTAATGATGGTTTAAAAGACAAAGGTTTTTATTATTTCAATCCGGATAATATCATCGTTCAGGCAGATAGTACGGTGAGTAAAGATCATAAAGTTGAGATGATTGTCAAACTGAAAGATAACACTCCGAAATTGGCGACTGAACAATTTACGATCGATAAAGTGGTTGTTTTTCCGAATTATAATCTACGTGATGCAAAAAATGGATTGTATAAAATCCCGATGAATCCTGACTCTCTCCAAGGTTACGAGTACAATGATATTTATGTAGTTGATCCGAAAAAGAAATTTAAACCAAGAATGTTCGACCGGGCTTTATATTTTGACAAAGGAGATATTTACAACAGAAAAGATCACAATTTATCCTTAAACAGACTGATTAGTTTGGGTGTATTTAAATTTGTGAAAAATGAATTTGTAGTTTCAGATTCTCTTAATCATAAGTTTGATGCCTATTATATTTTAACTCCGAGAGAATTGCAGTCTTTGAGATTGGAAGCTTTAGGAAGAACCAATTCTGCAAATTATGCAGGAAGCGAATTAAATTTAAACTGGACACAAAGAAATTTTTTCCACGGTGCAGAACAATTTAAAGCTTCGGTTTATGGTGCTTTTGATGTTCAGATTGGTGGTCCCGCAGATGCTGAAAATATTTTCAGAGCGGGTGCAAATGCTCAATTATCGATTCCGAGAATTGTGGCGCCGTTTAATTTTAATTCTTCAAGTGCTTTTGTTCCAAGAACCAATATTCAGATTGGTTATGAATTTCAAAATCGTACAACTTTATACACTTTAAATACATTCAATGCTTCATTTGGATATCAGTGGAAAGAAAATGTAAGGAAAGAACATGAGCTTAAATTGATCGATGTTTCATATATTGATCCCGCAAATGAGACACCAAAATTTGTAGCACTAAAAAAAGGTAATCCCTATTTACAAAGAATCACTCAACAACAACTTATTTTTGGACCAACCTATTCTTATACCTATTCTACCACAATGCTTCCCCGAAGAAACACATTCTATTATAAAGGAATGCTTGATTTGGCAGGAAACTTTACAGGTCTTGTAACAGGAGCCAATAAAAAAGAAGGAAATGAGAAAACCATATTTGGAGTTCCATTTAGTCAATATGCAAAAATTGAAAATGATGTAAGATTCTATCACAAATTCACAGAGAAAACTTCTTTTGCATCAAGATTTATTGCCGGAGTTGCTGTGCCTTATGGAAATTCAGAACACATTCCTTTCTCAAGACAGTTTTTTGTGGGAGGTAGTAACAGCATCAGAGCATTTCGTGCAAGAACTTTGGGGCCGGGAAGCTACGACCCGAGAGGTGAAAATAATACAAGAGCAATTTTTGATCAGGCCGGTGACATTAAATTGGAATTGAATGCAGAATACAGAGCCAATCTCTATAAATTCTTAAATGTTGCGGCATTTGTAGATGCTGGGAATATATGGTTGATTAATGATGAAATTGATGAAAACGGCATCAATACAAGACCTGGTGGAAAATTTTCTAAAGAATTCCTAAGCGAAGTTGCCGTGGGTGCAGGTGTTGGTTTGAGACTTGATTTTTCAATTCTTATTCTAAGATTAGATCTTGCAATGCCTTTGAGAGTTCCTTATTACGAGAAGGGCGAAAGGTGGGCTTTTGATCGCATCAACTTTGGTGATTCAAGCTGGAGAAGAGATAATCTTATTTTAAATATTGCGATCGGATATCCGTTCTAACAATAGATTACCTTTACTTTTAACAACAATAAAGATTTACACATCAATAGGAACGGGCTTTAGCCCGTTTTTTATGTAAAATAATCAGATTGGCTTTAGCCAAAACTAGTTTAATTGTATAATTTAAATAAAGCTTCCTAAAATTTCTTTAAAGGAATAGTCTTTGCGTTAAACTTTGAAGAAGATGTCTTAGATCTATTTTAAGATATTTTACATCCTAATCACATTATAATATTCGAATTTATGCTAAAAGAACTAAAATTTTTCTGGGAAACCGTCAAAGAAACTTACACAGAATGGAATAATTCTTCCGCATCCAACGATTCAGCGAGTCTCGCTTATTACGCTATTTTTTCGATTCCGGGATTGCTCATCATTATTATCTGGATTGCAGGATATGTTTTTGGTGAAGAAGCTATTCGTGGACAGATCAGTTCGCAAATCAGCGGATTGATGGGACAGGATGTTGCAAAAAGTATTCAGGATATGATTGCAGGTGCGCTCATCGACAAAGAAAATATTTTCATGAAAATTGTTGGGATTGGTTCCTTGATTTACGGTTCTACCACTCTATTTTTCCAGCTGCAAAAATCTTTAAACAATCTTTGGGATGTAGAAGCTGCACCAAAGAAAGCTTTGGTTAAATTTCTTTTAGACAGAGCCAATTCTTTGGGAATGATTTTAATTTTAGGATTTTTGCTGATGATCACTATGGTTTTATCTTCACTGATCGGATTATTTAATGACTTTATCACCAGATATTTTGGCCTTGAAACTTATATTCTCGTAGAACTCGTCAATTTTGCCATCGGTTTCGGAATCGTCGTTGTGTTATTCGCCTTGATGTTCAAAGTACTTCCGGATGTTGAAATCAGTTGGAAATCAGTTTGGAAAGGAGCCCTATTAACTGCCGGACTTTTTACTTTAGGTAAATTTTTATTGAGTCTTTACTTTGGTCAATTTAAACCTACTTCTGCATTCGGAACTGCCGGAACGGTGATTTTAATTATGATGTGGATCAATTATTCATGTATGTTGGTGTTCTTCGGAGCCGAATTTACAAAAGTGTATACCTTGAAAAAAGGATATAAGATCATTCCTTCAAAACACGCAAAATGGAGCAGCGCAAAACTTTATAGAGAAAGTCAGTTAAAAGATACTACTACTGAAGTTTAATAAAAAAGCCTCCTGAAAATTTTCAAGAGGCTTAATTTTTTACATTCTGTTTACGGTTTCGATTCCGAGTAATCGTAAGGACTTTTGAATGGTCTTCGCTGTCAATTCAGATAAATTTAAACGATATTGCTTAATATTTTCATCCTCCTGAATCAAAATAGGATTGTTTTGGTAGAACGAATTGTAAGATTTAACCAAATCATACAAATAATTTGCAACCAAAGCCGGACTCAAGCTTTCTGCGGCTCTTGCAACTACAGCTTTATAATTACCGAGTTGCATGATTAATTCTTTTTCAGATTGGCTTAATTCTATACTTTCTGTTTCTTTATTTTCAAAATCTGCTTTCGTCAACAAAGATTGAATACGAGCAAATGTATATTGAATGAATGGACCTGTATTTCCGTTAAAATCAATACTCTCTTCAGGATTGAAAAGCATTTTCTTTTTCGGATCAACTTTCAGCATGAAATATTTTAATGCACCAATTCCTATGCTTTCATAATTATGATTCTTTTCTTCTTCGGTAAAGCTTTCTAATTTTCCTAATTCTTCAGATTTAGATTTTGCAATATCAAACATATCCTGCATCAATTCATCTGCATCTACAACGGTACCTTCACGAGATTTCATTTTACCATTCGGAAGTTCAACCATTCCATATGATAAATGGAATAAATTGTCTGCCCATTCGTAACCTAGTTTCTTTAAAATTTTAAATAAAACCTGAAAATGATAATCCTGTTCGTTTCCAACTGTGTAAATCAATTTCTGAAGATTATTTTCTTCAAAACGCTGTACAGCTGTTCCCAGATCCTGTGTCATATAAACAGAAGTTCCGTCTGAACGAAGCAAAAGTTTCTGATCTAAACCTTCATCCGTCAAATCACACCAAACAGAACCATCTTCTTTCTGATACAATACTCCTTTATCCAAACCTTCCTGAATAAGGTCTTTTCCAAGTATATAAGTATTACTTTCGTACTGCACCTGATCAAAACTAACTCCCAGTCTTTTGTAAGTGTCACCGAAACCTTTGTAAACCCAAGAATTCATTTCGTTCCAAAGATTTCTTACTTTTTCATCACCATTTTCCCAGTCGAGAAGCATTTGCTGAGCCTCTTTCATCAAAGGAGCCTGTTTTTTTGCCTGATCTTCAGAAATTCCTTGTTCAACAAGCTGAGAAATCTCTTTTTTGTATTCCTGATCAAATTTCACGTAATAATTTCCGACGAACTTATCACCTTTCACATCATCAGTATCCGGAGTTTCTCCCTTACCAAATTTCTCCCAAGCTAACATCGACTTACAAATATGAATTCCTCTGTCGTTAATAATCTGAGTTTTGATTACATCATAACCTGCCTCTTCAAGAATCTGAGCTACTGAAAAACCCAAGAGATTGTTTCTCACGTGCCCCAAGTGAAGTGGTTTGTTGGTATTAGGAGAAGAATACTCCACCATCACCGTCTCGTTCTTCTTTTCAATAGAAGAAAATTGATCATTAATAGTTTTAAACTGATCAAC
>Ga0302215_10002266_pt1 | contig 13309 bp, 9 predicted proteins | sample II_Fen_N3_1_FD_194580 | JGI IMG/M metagenome (GOLD analysis project Ga0302215, IMG submission 194580) | Peat permafrost microbial communities from Stordalen Mire near Abisko, Sweden - II_Fen_N3_1 | ecosystem: Environmental > Terrestrial > Soil > Wetlands > Permafrost | place: Sweden: Abisko... | reverse complement strand
TGAATTATATCATTGATCCTTATGAAACAGGTTACTACGATTACCGGTATATGCCTTTTGATCAAATGCCTAATCCTGGCAATGGGGCTTTTTTTCTGGATAAAAAACAAACTGATAAATCTGAATTGATCGAATATTCTTTTGATAAATCTCCAACCTTATGGGTTCCGGGCGATTGGAATTCGCAAAATGAGAAATTATTGTATTACGAAGGTACAATCTGGTATCGTAAATTATTTGATTACACAAAATCCAAAGACGAAAATAAAGTTTTTGTACACTTTGGATCCATTAATTACGAAAGTGATGTTTACCTCAATGGTAAAAAACTGGGAAAACATGTTGGTGGTTTTACTCCTTTTAATTACGATATTACCGATTTATTGAAAGAAAAAGGTAATTCACTTGTTGTAAAAGTGGATAACAAACGAAAACGGGAAGCTGTTCCTACATTGAATACGGATTGGTGGAATTATGGTGGAATAACCCGTGATGTGACCATTATTGAAGTGTCTAAGAACTTTATACAGGATTATTTTGTGCAACTTAAAAAAGGGTCCGAGAATGAGATTACCGGATATATTCAATTAAACAACGCTTTAAATCAACAATCTGTACTTATTTCAATACCGGAATTAAAAATATCAACTGAAGTCAAAACCGATTCAACCGGAAAAGCAATTTTTAGTTTTAAAGCAAAGAAAATTGACAGTTGGAGTCCAGAAAATCCAAAACTTTATCAAGTTGATATTTCAACAACTGAAAACAAAATTTCAGACAAAATTGGATTCAGAACTATTGAAACAAAAGGAACGGATATTTTATTGAATGGGAAATCGATTTTTCTTCGTGGAATATGTATTCATGCTGAAAATGCACAACGAGGTGGAAGAGCTTATTCCGAAGCAGATGCTCAAATGCTTTTAAACTCGGCTAAAGAATTAAATTGTAATTATGTTCGTCTGGCACATTACCCTCACAGTGAGTATATGGTTAAACTTGCTGACAAAATGGGAATTTTGGTCTGGGAAGAAGATCCGGTTTACTGGACCATTCAATGGGAAAATCCGGCAACTTTGGCAAATGCAATGCAACAACTTTCGGATGTGATTTCGCGGGATAAAAACCGTGCCAGTGTTATTATTTGGTCAATGGCTAATGAAACTCCGGTTGGACCTGCACGCACAGAATTTCTGAAAAAATTGGCAGCTCATGCCCGTTCACTTGACAACACCCGACTAATCTCAGCAGCGCTTGAAATTCATGGAAATCCTGCAAATCCTTATGAAAAAATAGTTGAAGACCCATTTGCAGATTATGTTGATATTGTAAACTTCAATGAATATGTAGGGTGGTATGATGGTTTGCCTGATAAATGTGATAAGATTGTCTGGAATATCAAATATAACAAACCTGTGATGATAAGCGAATTCGGAGCCGATGCTTTACAAGGAATGCACGGAGATATCCTGACACGTTTTTCAGAAGAATATCAGGAAGATGTTTATAACAGAACCCTGAAAATGCTTTCACAAATTCCTCAATTCAGAGGAGTTTCTCCTTGGATTTTGTATGACTTCCGTTCTCCTAAACGTGTACTGCCTAACATTCAGGATGGTTGGAACAGAAAAGGTGTAATTGGCGAAAATGGAACTAAAAAGAAAGCTTTTTATGTTTTGAAAGACTTTTACAATCAAATGGAAGTGAAATATAAACCATAAATTGATTCAGTAATTTATATTTTTCAAAAAAAAGGGTTGAAAACAAAATTATGTTTTCAACCCTTGTATATTTAGCCTCTTATCAGGATCAATTCATTTTCACCGCAGCAATTTCATTCTTTAAAAGAGCATAAATCGGATCCTCTGAATTGTATTTGTGAATTACATACGGTTTTTTTATTTGGGGCAGACTATCAAGTAAAATTTTTATTGCATTCTTATTTTTTGCATCAGAAACCGGTAAATTGACATAATGAACACCATAACGCAATAAAATATTTTTTTCTTTAGCTATCCAGGTAGTATCGTCAGGATTTTTAGGATCTAAAAGCGAAATAACCGAAGCGAACTGACCATTAACAATATATCCGAAAAACTCCTCATCGGTTGGAAATGGCGTCAGATATACCTGAGAATTAATCTTAAAATATTTCCCCCGTTCAAAGCGTGGCAAGTCATCAATGTGTCTCAAAATCTCTTTTTGCAAGGAAACGCTTTTCGCTCCCATATCTTTTATAATTTTACGAAAAACATTTACCCTGTCGCGCCCCAAATAGCAGTGAACAAAGTATTTTCCTTTTCCTTCCTTCGCTAATTTATGAATTTTTTCAATTGATTCATTATTTCCTGATACCCACGGCAACATAGGAATTCGAATTAGACTAATACCTATTTTTTGGGCATTCTCATTTTCTTGTTTTATCAGATTCGGTTCAGCCGGAACAACTAATTCATCCAATAATGACACCACACCGACATATCCTGCTTCCTTGAGCCGTCTTAATTCTTTCAAATCGGGATAAGCTCCCATAACAAACTCAATAGTCTGTCCGTGACTTCCAATGTTTGATTGCATAGTACTATCCATACTTGCACCACCAAGTTTGATGAAAACTTCTGGTTTAAAAGTGAAAAAATAAACTGATGTGAGGAATAAAACAGATAAAAAGGTAAGAGAAAAGTACCTCAGAAATGAATTAGATTTAGATAAAAAAAACTTTTTGAATAATAGCGCAAGTAAAAACGAAACAACAATTAGCAATAAAATAACCAATCTTTGAACTAACTTTTCACTTTGTTCAGTCCATGAATATTTAAGTGCAGCATCAATTATCCATTTTGATGGACCGGCCAGTAATGTATAAAATCCTGATGGAAAGAAAATAATAACAAATATATATCCTAAGAACAGCCACTTATATATTGGCCTTTCATAAAAGTTCACTTTCATAATTCTTCAAACAATTAACAACATTGAAATTTACTATTTAATCTATAACAATTGCTTTTTACTTTAAGTTCGATAAAATTTAAACATTTATAACCTGGTTTTAAATAAAAAAAGCCTCACAAGCAAAAACTCATGAGGCCGTTTTCAAAATCATATTTTTATAATTTCAAGTCTTTCACTTTTAGTGCAATATTTCCCTTTACGTTAGCCTGAATACGAACTGCACCGGGAACCAGACTTAAATCAGTTACATTCAAGGTATTTAATTTCCCCTGAAGCGAAACGCCATCCATAACTTTATAATCGCTAAGCATTTGATTTACTTGCATTTTCATATCATCCAGATTGCTTTTTACCGGATAAATCAGATAAGGCATTAATTTTTTCAGTATCATTCCGTGCAGCAACCAACCGGCAGATTTCACTAATGCATTGGATGTCTTCACATCAAATTCAGGCTCGGTAATTTCAACTGCTAATTTTTCAGAATTATAAACCATATTTCCGGTGAAATAAATTCGACCTTTTAATGTACCTATTACATCAGCAACAAAAACTGCTTTTCCTTCGCTTCCAAAAATTGATAAATCTGAAATTGTTATTGTGTTTTTTCCTTCGGTAAATGTTTTATTGAGCAGTTCTTTCTTTGCCATTTCTGATATTTTATCAAAAGTAATGTCAGCTCCAATATTCAAATTAAATTGCTGAGCCGGTTTGTTTTCATATTTGAAAGGTGGCAAATCGACTATTGTGTTTGCATCAGGTTTTGCACCCATAAATGATTCAATCTGAGCAGTGAGCCCGACTGCCATATTTAATTTTGTACCGGTGGTGGTAAATGGAGAAACATAAATATCTTTTGGTGTGATTCGAATCCACAAATTATGTTCTGCACTTACCTGACGTGGTTTTTGAATCTCACTCCAGGCTTGCGAAACATATTTTTTCATATCGATTGATTCGGCCAGAGATTTATCAATTTGAGCTGAAATCAATTTATCACATTGCAACAATGCAAGATTTGCAATAGGTGTAACCGGTACATTCACTCCTACTACACTTATTCTGGGCGTTTCAATCCACTCATAACCAGAACCTGTAGTTTTAGAAACCAGTTTCCAGTTTTTATCAATTCCGATAGTGGTTTTATACGTTAAAGCAATACTTCCGGTTGCTTCGTACTGATCGCCTACTGTAAACCCGAATTTCTCCACTTTCCATGCAAAACGACACCAAACTTTAAGAGGCACACGATATTCAATCACATTATTATTGATTGTAAACGTAAAATTTTGTGCTTTCCAAACCTTGACGTTTAAATCTTTATTCGAAAGATTGGAACCATCAAAAATTAACCCGTTCATCTTCGAATTGACTGAGGTTTCCAGTTTTTTAACGTCAAGCTCAACTTGTAACGGAAGCTCAGAGATAACCGGTGAAAGATTGGACGGTAAGTAAGATTCTTTAGGCTTTTCTATTTGTAGCGTTTTACATGAACTAAAAATAAATGCAAAACAGATGATTGAAAATACAATTTTTTTCACTTTGATAATTGTTTATTGTTAATTATTTATTTGAAAGAATTAATCTGCAAAATTAACTTATTTCATTGAGAAAAGATAGAATCTGATTAATTTAATAGTTAAATGTTTGTTTTGTTTACTTATTACTTAAATTTAAAATAATAATTAACTGTTTTATTTTAAGCTATTTGAAAAAAATCTTAATATTTATGATTAAATTTTTTAAATTTTATTTAGAATGAAATCAAATAACAGACTGAACAAATTGGTACATTAATTTGTAATATACTAAAAATAAGCTTTCTCATATATAATGACTACCTCATCTCTTCTAGAGCTTTTTTTATAAAATTGTACATAAATATGAAATCAAACATAGCATTCATAAGCGATGATATTTTATTCTTAAATCTTTTGTCTCCTCTGCTAAAACGGGTTTTACCAAACATTCAAATTTATAATTGTAATTCATTTCGCGAAATTGACGAAAAAATTGGTGAGGTAACTTGTGATTTAATCCTTGTTGATGGTGGGCTCAAGACTGTTTCAAGCATTGAAATCATTCATTACATCCGCTTAAATAAACATATTCTCGCTCCAATTTGGTTTTTTCCTGAAATTTTGACCAGAGATTATATTCACAAAGCAAAAGAAATGGGCGTAACTAAAATTATAGACAAACCCTTTGATCCTTATCAAATTACAGATGAAATTGTGTCATCAATAAACATTAGCTACAAATTATAAATCTTTTAAATTATGAAATTAAAAAGACTTTTATTTATATTTTTTTCATTATCATCTTTTTACTCAGTGGCAATTGGACAAATAAATACCGACTCAATTTTCCAGACCGCAATAAGTCAATCCAAAAACAATCAATATGACTCTGCTATTGACAACGCGGAAAAAGCTTTCAAATCAGATTCTAAACGAGCTGATATTCTTGTATTTATAGCGAATGTTTATTCGTGGAAAAATCAAAATGACACGGCTCTGGTTTATATTCATCAAGCCATAAAGCTAAATTATTTGCATGATGACTTGTATGAAGCCTGGACTAATATTTTATTACGATTACACCGCTATGAAGATCTGTTGAAATGTTGCGATGAAGCTGAAAAACACCAATATTCAAACAGCGAAGATATTTTAAAAAAACGACTTATTGCTTACAACGAATTGAAAATGTACGACAAAGGAGTTTCTTTAATAGAATCGCCTGCTAATAAGAAGTTTCTCGAAATTAAGCAATTTAATGATTTATATTCCGGACTTTTAATGAAACGAAATTCCAAACTTCTATCTGCCTATTATATTCTTGATTTATTTGATGGAGGAAATACACAACCACAACAGTTGGCGTCTTTGGGTTATTCTTTTCCCGTGGGCGTAAACAACTTAGGCTTTCGGGTTAATTATGCAAATCGTTTCGGACAAAGTGACATACAATTAGAAAGTGATTTCTATCTTAAACTTAAAAAACAGCAATATATGTATTTCAATTATGGATATGGTTTCAAATCATTGTTATTTCCAACTCATCGTTTAGGTTACGAATTTTATTTTCCATTGGGACACAAATTAGAAGCATCAATTGGAGGTCGGTATTTGAATTATCCAACTTCTAATGTATTGATTGCAACAGGTCATATCGGATGGTATTTTGGAAATAGCTGGGTCGGTCTTCGTCCATATTATGTTTATGCTTTTAAAACGCCAGCAAACACACAGTCAGTCTCATTAATAGGAAACTACAGATTATTTGGAAAGACAGAACTTGATTATTGGGGCGTGGAAGTCGGAATAGGGAATTCTCCGGATGAAGTTTATACAACAAACCCACAAGTAGTGGGCTTTAATCAACTAACAGCATACAAAATTAAACTTGAAAAGAATTTTATGTTGAACAGAGTTTCCGATTTTCATATTGGTTTAGGATATTCAAGAGAAGAATTCAGTTTAAATCAGTTCAGAAACAGATTCACAGTGGAATTGGGCTATAAATTAAGATTAAAATGAAAACATTATCTATTTACTTTCGTTACTGGTCAATCAGAATATCTTTTCTGGGTCTGCTTGCATTAATTGCTTTTGGCGCTTATTTTTATAGCGTTCCACAACTAAACCTTTTCAATCACATAATTATTAATCCGTTATATACAGATGTTGAAAAAATTCCAACCTGGTTATATGACGTTGATTATTTTATTTTCATATTCACACTTTCTATAATTATTATTTTCCTAATGATTTTGTATTACAATGCGAATAAAAAAATTGAAGAAAAAATTGACACTCAATATGTAGATGGTTTTGTAAAGAAAATATTTCTATTCCTTTATCCGGTTGAAGAATACACCGATAAACAGAAAAAACATCAACTAAAAGAAATAAAAAAAGGTTTGACTAATGATCATGCCAAGCAACTTTTTATAAATTTACTTCGAAGTATTCATGCACAAACTTCAGGTTTGGTAAAGCATAAAGTTGAATATTTGATGAAAGAAATTGATTATAACTACTTTATTAAAGCATATTTACATTCTCCATATCTAAAAGATAAACTCTTTGCACTAAAAGTGATTGGCGATTTTGAAATTGAGGGTTTTGAACAGTATATTCTAAAACTGACGAAAAAAAGAAACGAAGTTCTGCACTCAGAAGCAATCATAACGCTACTCAAATTAAAAATATACGATAATCTCTTGTTTTTAAGCGAGCTAAATATGAAACTCACAACCTGGGATATTAATATTATTGTTAAAACAATAATGGAACTCAACATTGTCAATATTGATTACCTCACGCTAATTAATTCTGAAACACCAGAAATTTCAGCATTAGGAATAATGTTAGCCAAGCTTAAAACCAGAAAAGAATTCAAACACGACATAAAAAAGAAGATTGGAGACCCTGAGAAATTGGTTAACGAAGAGGCATTTCTGGCATTCTGCTTTTTCGCTGACAATAAAAATGATTATGATTATCTGATCAAAAACTTTGGAAAAGCTACTGAGAAAAGTCAGCTTACGATAATTTATAAAATTGCAGCAATTACTGATACTGAACTTTCCAGTCACTTTTTAAATTATGTCGTTGAGAATCAAAATTTTGTTCAAAAAATTGAAGCAATAAAACTACTTCTGGATATTGACTTAAATGTCGTTTCGAAATACAAACAATCGAAAGATGAGGTGGTAAAACAATCATATTATCAGGTTCTGGATATTAACTTATAAATCAGACACAAAATGAATAACTTATACTGGATTGAAATTCTAAATAATATATTTTTTATTTATGCGTGCATTTTGTTTGCATTGTATATTTTTAATGCAATAAATTCCGTTTTGGCTTTGAGAAGTTACTCGAACAAAAACAAATTTGTTGACTACAAATCTATATTATCTTTTCAAAAACTTCCTACGGTTTCAGTAATTGCTCCGGCTTATAATGAAGAGAAAACTATCATTGACAATATAAAATGTTTGCTGAATTTACAATATCAGAATTTTGAAATTATAATCGTGAATGATGGAAGTAAGGATAACACTTTGAAAAAAGTGATTGATTACTTCGAACTGGTAAGGGTAAACAGAGCTTACGAACAGGATTTAACCTGTCAACCGATAAAAGCAATTTACCAATCGAGAAATCATGCATACAACCATCTTGTAGTCATTGATAAAGAAAACGGAGGAAAAGCTGATGCGTTAAATGCCGGAATCAATGTTTCACAGAATGATTTGTTTTTGGCAATTGATGTTGATTGTATCATTGAACCGGATGCATTATTAAAAATGGTAAAACCATTTATTGATGACAACAAATATGTAGTTATTGCATCAGGAGGTGTAATCAGAATTGCAAACTCCTGCGAACTTACCGAAGGCAAAATCACAAAAGTAAATTATCCAAAAAATATCTGGGCCAAGTTTCAGGTACTTGAGTATTTCAGAGCATTTACACTTAGTCGCATAGCCTGGAGCAGACTGAACGGATTGATGATTATATCCGGTGCGTTTGGACTTTTCGATAGAAAACGGGTTATTAAAGTAGGCGGTTACGATAAAAATTCTGTAGGTGAAGATCTGGAACTCGTTGTCAGACTCAGAAGATATATGCATGAAGTTGAAAAACAAAAATATCGGGTGGCATTTATACCCGATCCTTTATGCTGGACAGAAGTTCCTGAATCATACAGAGTTCTTCAAAGTCAACGCAATCGGTGGACACGTGGAGCTATTGACACAATCTTAAAACACCGAAAAATGATTTTCAATCCGAAATACGGACTGATTGGTATAGCAAGTTTTCCAAACTGGGTGTTTTTTGAATGGTTGGCACCTTTAATACAATCAGTTGGTCTGGTTTATTTTCTATTTCTTCTGTTCTTTGATTTAGTAAATATGCATACATTTATTACACTGCTGATTTTTGTTCTGTCATTCTCAATCATGTATTCGGTTTTTGCAGTATTTTTTGAAGCATACACTTTTCATAAGTACAAAGGAGTAAAATACCTATCACAAACTTTTGGATTAATAATTCTTGAAATGTTTATTTATCAACCAATGAATATGTTATTTTCGTTGAAAGGTCACTTTGATTTTTACTTTAAAAAGAATAAAAAGAATTGGGGTGAAATGACGCGAACCGGATTTACAAAAGAAAAACAAAAAGCTGAACCAACAATATCAAAATAACTATATGACGTTATGAATACAACTGACGATTCATCGAAAATAAAAAAAACATGGAATTCAGGTTATTTACTGAATATTTCCATGATTGATAAGCAACATGCTAAATTCTTCGAACTCTTTGATAAGTTACTGACATTTACCAAAAAGGAAGAGTTTTACGAAGATTTAGAACCTGTAATTACAGAATTAGAGAAATATACAAAAATCCATTTTCAAACAGAAGAAGCATTAATGAGAAAGGCACATTCGCCTGATTTTGAAAATCATATTATTCAACACTTTATCTTCAACAAGAAAGTGGAAGAATTCAGAATAGCATATAGCTACAAAAATTCTGTTTTGCTTGAACAAATGATTTCCTTTATGCGCAAATGGTTTATGGTTCATATAGCCGATGTGGATGGAAAATATGTTGATTCTATTCAGAAATTCATGATTGAAACCGGAAGAGATAAAAAATGAAATTCAGTATTTCAATATTGAGTACTTCAAAACATATATTTAAAGTCACAAATTTAAACAAGCAAAATGAGAAAAATAATTGGAATTTTATTAGTTATCTTATTGATTAGTCCATTAATATTATATGTTTTATGGTTTTTATCACCTACAAAATCACTCAATATTCTCATATTAGACAAAACGGTTTTAGAATCAAAAGGTCAGGAACACAGGTCATTTGATTGGGTTTTGATAAACGAAAAATATGTCCATTCTAAAAATATTGCCTATAATTTGAAAAATGATTACTTTGGATTTTTCCCGAATGACAGTGGACTTTTTCGGATTAAAGACTTTAACAGACTCAACGATAAATCATTGGACTCACTTGCAAACAAGTACGACATGGTATATTATACTGATTTATATGGCATATACAAAGGAGAATGGAACAAAAGGTATTCAAAGAATTCGCCCAATAAAGTTGATAATTCATTGGAACATACCGGCAAAATTTATGGTGGTATGACACAAACTGAATTTGACTTTTTGAAAAAGATGAAATCGCTGAATAAACTCATAATCACCGAATACAATTCAATCGAGTCACCTACACCAGTGGGAATAAGACATCAATTTGAAAATGAATTTAATATAAAATGGACCGGATGGATTGGGAGGTATTTTGAAACGTTGGACACCTTAAAAAACAAGGAATTGCCAATTTGGCTAAAAAGAAATTACTTATTGCAACATAAATCTGAATGGCCGTTCAAAAAATCGGGAATTGTATTTGTAAGGGAGGACGACAAAATAGAAATACTTGAAAATGAGACACACCTTCTTATTGATGTGCCAATAATTCATACCGATAGTAAGTTTATGAAGTATTACCATGTACCGGCTGAAATGAAATATCCTTTTTGGTTTGATATTATCAGTACAAACGAAAAAAATACAATTGTTGCAAATTATCAGATTAATACCAATGAAACGGGACATAAATTGCTCAAATTGTATGGAATTCCAGAGACTTTTCCATCAGTTATAAAACATGAAAGTACCGATTATAAATTTTATTATTTTGCAGGTGATTTTTGCGATAATTCAATAGGCATTAAAACGTCAAAATTCAAATGGATTGAGCATTTCAGTCAATTTTCTTACACTTCCGATCCTCAGGAGCGTAAGAGCTTTTTCTGGAATTATTACCGACCTATGACTAAAAAAATATTGTCGGAATATTATAAGGATTTAAAATGAATTACAAAGCTGAAACAAGCTGTTTCAGCTTTGTTTCTGCCATTTTCAGGTTAAAACGAAAGTTAATCAGACGTGTACTCGACTGAACAAAATCTTCCTGAGCAATATGAACTTCGAGCGAAGTAGTTTGTCCAAGCCGGAGACGATCCATGCTGATTCTGTAATTTTCCAAAGCAAGTTCATTATTTTCTGTTTCAATTTCAAATAACCGTTGTTGGTTTTCGTAATCGGTGAGCGTATTTTCCAACAAAGTATTCACCTGTAATTTAATGTTTTGCAAATCATATTCAGCCGATTGCGATTGAATCTTTGCTACAGAAACTTTCCGGTTATTTTCGCCGGCACTGAATAACGGAATTACAACTGTTCCGCCAACCTGAGGCCCAACAGTTCGATTTTGAGTAATTGTGAGATTTGGATTGGTCGATTGCGAAAAGTAATATCCCGCTCTGAAACCTACATTGGGTAAATAACCACTTTTCAATTCCTTAACGGCCAGATTGGCAATATCAATTTGTTTCTGGAAAGATAAAATGCTCGTATTCGATGTGTTCAGTTTTTGAAACAATTCAGCTCTGTTTGGAGAATAATTTAATGGAATGGAATCTGAAATTACAAAAACAGAATCTTTTGACTGACCCAATAATCGATTTAAGGTTTTATTGGCTTCGTCGATGGCAAACTGTTGATTGATTAAGTTTTCGTTGATTACATTCAAATCAATTTTAGCCTGCAGCAAATCTGTCTTTATCAATGATCCGGCATTAAAACCGGCCTGTGCAATTACAACACGATCTTTATTATAATTCAGAGCCACATGTATGGATTTCAGCTGCTGTTTTTGGCGAACAATATCATAATACGCTGAAATGACATCAAATAACGTCTGCATCACTTTATCTCTGTATTGAATTTCGCCAAGTGATTCAATTTCATTCAATTTACTTTTAGTTACAAACATTTTTCCACCGTCAAACAAAGTCCATGTAAGTTGAATGCCGGCAGAAAGAGTACTGGAATTCAACGCCGGTAAATTTACGGAAGAGCCATCGGGATATTTCTGATATGTATTATTCACGTTGTAACTTCCACTTCCGTTTATTGCAACATAAGGCAGCATTCCGGCATTGCCCGGCGTATTATTTACTTTCGAAATTGAAGCATCATTATTGGCAACCAGAATGTCGAAGTTGTTTTTAAGCGTAATCTTTACAGCATCATCCAGTGATAATGTTCTTTGTGCTTTAACGGCCGGAAAAACGATTATCAGAAGCAGTAATATTCCGATTTTCAATTTCAACATCGTTTCTATTCTTTTATTTTTCATAGGTCATAATTTTGCTTTTATTACTTGACATAGCAATATAAGTTACAGGAATAACAAATAGCGTGAGTATTAGTGAGAATAATAATCCGCAAACCACTACAATTCCCAATGAAACACGGCTGCTGGCACCAGCACCAAGGGCAAATGCAATTGGGAGGGCGCCAAACATAGTTGCAAGCGAAGTCATCAGAATCGGGCGGAAACGCGCTGCAGCCGCTTCAAAAGCCGCAACCCGCTTAGTCATCCCCTGTTTTCGCTTTTGATTGGCAAATTCCACAATTAAAATTCCGTTTTTCGTCACAATACCAATCAGCAGAATCATACCAATTTCGGAGAATATATTCAGTGTTTGCCCGAAAATCCAGAGCGAAAGCATGGCTCCCGCAATGGCCATTGGAACGGTGAGCATAATAATGAACGGATCGCGAAAACTTTCGAACTGAGCTGCCAGAATAAGATAAATAAGCAACAAAGCCAAAATAAGCGCGAATGAAATATTGGAATTACTCTCCGCAAAATCGCGTGAAGGACCTGACAATGCAGTAGTAAATGAACTATCCAGCAACTTATCAGAAATACGTTGCATTTCGGCAATTCCCTGTCCAAGCGTTTTCCCATCGGCAAGGTTGGCAGAAATGGTAGCTGATTTATACCGGTTGTAATGATATAAAATCGGCGGATTACTGTTCTCTTTAATGGAAACGACATTATCCAACTGAACCATATTTCCGTTCGCAGCCCGAACATATAATGACGAGATATCAGCCGGAACGTTTCTGTCTTCCCGTGCAACCTGTCCGATAATATAATATTGCTTGTTGTTTTGTAAGAAATAACCGTAGCGACTCCCGCTGTATGCCAGATCGAGCGTATTGGATATATCCTTTTCACTTACCCCCAGACTATTTGCTTTCAACCGGTCTACAGTAATATTCAATTCGGGTTTGTTGAATTTTAAATCCACATCGGTATTGCTGAAAACCGGACTGCTTTGTGCCTCATCCAAAAATTTAGGCAACACTTCATGTAATTTATCAAAATCTATATTCTGAATAACAAACTGAACGGGAAGTCCTCTGGAACTGGATGTGGAA
>Ga0302215_10002264_pt1 | contig 13314 bp, 6 predicted proteins | sample II_Fen_N3_1_FD_194580 | JGI IMG/M metagenome (GOLD analysis project Ga0302215, IMG submission 194580) | Peat permafrost microbial communities from Stordalen Mire near Abisko, Sweden - II_Fen_N3_1 | ecosystem: Environmental > Terrestrial > Soil > Wetlands > Permafrost | place: Sweden: Abisko... | reverse complement strand
TATATTCATTAATAGGGCAATAAATTTTTTAGCACTTGTGTTTAGTATTAATAATTCATTCAAAATTAAGACAATCACAGTATTATGTTTTGAATAATTTATGCTAAAAAAATAATGAAACAATTGAATATTGATATTCAATTGTTTCATTAATAATATTCATTTAATTATAAACTCTCATGGTTTATTGTCTTACTAAAACTTCGTACATGATACGATTTAAACTACTCGTGTAATAGCAATTTAAAACGAATGTTTTAGTAACAGGATTATAATAGTTAATTTCATTTGGATTAGTAGGTGGTTTAGGTGACGATGTAGGATCACCCGTAAAAGTGGTATACATACCTCCAACTACTCCACCAGCAGCATTGACCGGAGTTGCAATAACTTTAAAACAGGTTGTACCTCCTACAACGATCGTATTTGTAGTAACTTCAACATTTACCTGATAAGATGAATAATTTCCAAATTTAGGATCCTGAACTGTTGTACCATTAATAGTACTTAAGCGTCTTACTTCATCTTCCACCGGTTCGGTTGGATTACCTGGTCGAATACGATAACCATTACAAAGATAATTAGCATCGTATTCGTTTTTAACATTAAATTTAACGACACCGACGTTTAAATTGCTGATTGCATAATTATTACTGGCACCAGTAAGCTTAAAACCAACTACCCAGCTTTTTCCAATATAATTTGAAGGGTTTATTTTAATCTTAATGTAACCTTGACTAGAATCTTTTAGTATTACTACTTTACTATTGGGATTGGCTATTGCAAATTTATCTGCAGCAGGATAATTAAAATTAGCAATTTTCGCTCCTGTCACATCGTGCAAATTATTAACCATCGAATCAATCAAAGTTGAATTTGAAGGAGTCAATTGAATAAAGTCAACTGTCATATCACTTTTTGCAGGACCGGAAATTAAATTAACCGGTATTATCGCTTCAATTTGATCTGTTGTTGCATTTGGGTATGCTTCATTAATCATATTGGAGTTATCACTGGAAGTTAAGTGAACTTCGACAAGATTTTGAACACCTGGTTTAATTCCATTAATTCCATTGTCATATTCACTGTCGGTTAAACAACCTGTCAGTGTCAAAAGAAAGACAACCGACAGTATAGGAAATATATTATAAAATATTCTTTTCATATTCATTTTTTTTTGTGGTTAATTAATATGCTACAGTTTACTAATAACATTTATTTAATAAACTGTAACATTGAATTAATAGTTAATCAGGGTTGCCAGAATAGTTTTTCAGTAAAAATCTGATCGCCGGTTCTGCCCGGCAGATTTGCTTTGTTTACAGTCACCTCGCTTTGTGGATAGGGCAACACATAGGGCAAATGAGCAGCTCTTACAGGATTGTACGACAAATATCCATCAGGTAAAACCAATACACCACGTCTCAAATCAGCCCAAGCTTCCATGGCATCTATACCGTTCAATGCAAGATATTTTTGATAGGCAATAAACTTAATTTTAGAGTCTTGAGAAGTACCTGCATCGTATTTCCAGCTCAATCCCAGTGAGTTATCGTGCAGAGATGCGAATGCATCATTAGCTGCATCCGGTACTTTGAGCCATTTAAATGATTCAGTAACTGCAGAATTGTAAGTGGTTGAATCGGTTCCCTGAATCCAACCTCTCGTAATGGCTTCAGCTTGAAAGAAAAGACTTTCAAATGAAGGAAGAATCCATTGATCTTGTGTTGACGAGCCGGCTAATCCGGGACCAATATCAGTACCGCCTATTTGACTTCCTCCAGGAACTTTATTTCCATTTAATGCGCCATAGTAAGTTGGTGTGACTGGTGTGGCATAAAACTGAGCATATCGATCATCGTTAATTAGCGAGTAATAATAAGCATTTGCTTTGTTATTGGTACTTGCTACAGAACCCGATGGTGTTAAGCCAAAAGCAGCATAAAAAGGATTTTGTTTGTCTGTCTGGTTTGAATATCCGGGATTCACGGAAACATCTTCACCTGCTCCCAAAAATCCTCCATCAGTCATAATCTTAGCTATTTGAGCCCCGGAAGGTGTAAAACCCTTTTCAGATTGACGTAAGAATATCCTTAATTTGATAGTGTTTGCAAATTTTTTCCACATGGACGCTACATCCATTGTTTTGTCTCCTCTTGCAAATATCCAGTCTGCCTTTGCAAAGGATTCTACCATTGACGATTTTGGTGAAGCCTGTAAATATGAAATTGCTTTATCCAATTGAACAATCAGATCTGCATAAATTGTTGCTGCCGGATCATAAACGGGAGTAGGATATTTTAAATAATCAAAAGCCTGTTTATAAGGAATTGCTCCAAATTGATCGACAGTTTCCTGCCAAAGCTTGACGGACAATATCATTGAAGAACCAGCCAAAACTGAATCGTTTGCTGTTAAGGCCATAGTTTTTACCTTATTTAAATCAAATAAGATATTATAAGCCTGATCCCAGTTACCTTCGGTAAATGTACTGGTCACTTTATAAGTGGTTTCTTCCTGTTCTACAATAAAGCTGCCGGAACGGGCCCAATAGCCCATCCAGTTGTTCATGAATATAAAACGTGTAGCTTGTCTTGTTCCAATGGCATTTTCTGCCTGTGTAAAAATCAACTGAGGAGTAACATTGGAGTCTGTTACCCGGTTAGGATCTTTATTTATATCCAAAAAGTCACTACATGAAATGGTTGCTAAAACAACAGCCAGAAGTGATATGATTATTTTATTTTTTTTCATATTGCTATGTTTTATAAATTTTAAAATTGTACATTAACTGTTGCACCATAAAATCTGGAAGCAGGCGTTTGATAAGCACTACTTACACCTTGAACATTTCCTGTTGCAGTATAGTTAAACTCAGGATCGCCCCATTGGTTCGATTTTGGAAGGAACATTAATAAATTCTTACCTACTAAGCTTAAGGATGCCTTTTTGAAAACATTGACATTATTCTTTAAAAATTTAGCTGGTATATTATATGTAATATTCAATTCCCGTAATCTCCACGCTGCCGCACTTGCATAATAATTTGTAGCAATACCGGTATTGGTTGTTTTACCGGTCCAAAATCCATAATTACCGTCAGAAACCAATATATTTGTATTATCCACATATTTATTGGTTGTTGGATCCAGATAAACTGAATTAGGGAATACAAACCGTTGACGTCCAAATTCAGCTGAACGTGCAGAAATACCTGAGAAGTCCATATCAGCTCCTAAACCCGAATAGAAATTATTTCCACCCTTATAATCCCAGGTCATAGAAACACTAAAATTTCCAATTGAATATGAAGGAGATATACCAACTATCCATAATGGTTGAGTTCTCCCTTTAACTACCAAATCAGTAGCAAGTGATGGATTACCTGTATTTGCATCAATAATGACTTTTCCGGTTGCCGGATCTCTTTTATAATCAGTCATTTGAAATCCAAAAGCTGGTTGACCCACAACAGCTATATTATTCACAGTCGGATTACTCGCTGCGTTTTGAATAAAACCACTATTACCAGCTAAAACTACCGGTAAATTTCCTTGTGTAGCAGTTATCTCATTGTTGTTATAAGTGGCATTCACTTTAAGATTAAAATCACCGTTTCCGATTTTTATAAGTGGGGTTAATGATAAATCCATTTCGACTCCATAATTACGGAAACTGGCAGCATTCGTTAATGCAACCGGGTAACCGGTCGTCCATGATTGTGAAACACTTAAAATTTGATTATCGCACTGTTGATTAAAATAGGAAGCCCCGGCAAACACCCTGTTTTCAAATAAACCGAGTTCAAACCCACCTTCTGTGGTAGTTACAAACTCTGGTTTTAATTCCAGACTTGGAATAGTGTTCCCGGTTGTGAGACCGCCAACACTTTGAAATGGGAAACCGGTACCAAGTGGATAATTTGATTCAGTAGAATATGCACCAATATTTACGTTACCTGATTTATTCCAGGCACTCCTCAATTTTAAGAAATTAATTGACTTATCTTTCAGTGAAGGGAAAATATCTGATAAAATTACCGATACACTTGCCCCGGGATAAAAGAAAGAGCGATTATTCGCATTTAATCTGCTGTCCCAATCATTGCGACCTGTCAAATCAAGATATACTAATTTATTATAGCCAATTGTTATGTTACCATAACCAGAAACAAGTCTGGTCTTAATAGTTGAATTTGAAGGATATGAAGGAACAGATGCATCACCTGAACGTACATTAACATTATACAAATTATTAACTAATAAATCATTTCCTCCAACTGCCACATCCACATAGTTCGTTTCCCGAACACTACTACCTGCCAGATACTTAAAATTAAATTGACCTTTGTCGGCTTCACCACTTAAGAAAGCATCTAAATTTACGGTACTATTAGTTGTCTGATCGGTAAATACTGATCCCGGTTGGTTATGATAACTGGTAGCATCACGTTTTTTTACATTTAATGTCCAGTCAGATACACTGATTGGCGAAGTCGTATTTTTCAGGGAATTGATGGAAACTGTTGAACTCGCTTTTACATTAGCTGTTAACCACCTGGCAAATTTATATTTAATGTCAATATTGCCGGTTAAATCGTGTGTGGTACCTAAAGATCTTAAGTTATGAAGAATCCACCAGGGATTTATAGCAAATTCATTGAAATAATTATCATATCTTCCCCATTCTGTGTTTGGATCTTTATAGGTAAGAAATGGAACGTTATTCGGAATTTGTAAAATTTGAGAGAATATACTTCCTGTATAAGAACTTTGAGTTAAATCAGGCATTGCACCTTCGTTTACAACATCTGAATTAGAATGTGTATAGTTGATATTATAATTTACCGATAAATTATTATATTCTTTACCTGAATTAAATCGTAACGTTGTTCTGTTATTTTTATCTCCAGGCATCAAACCTTTAATATCTGCATTTGTGACACTTAAAAAGAAGTCTTTACTGGATAAAGAGATAGAATTTTGAAATGTAATACCGGTATTATAAAAATCCAGCTTATCCTGATAATGACTGTTAGTATATGGACCTTTTTGAATATTACCTTGTTCATCTTTAATTCCTATATCTTGGATAGAGCCATCAAATCGAGGCCCATACATTTGGTTTTCGTAAGGAATATATAAATAATTACCATATGCGTCTTGAAGTTCACCCGCACCCGCTCCAAAAGTCTTTTGAATTTGAGGAAAATATGCCACTCTACTCATTTGAACAGAAGAGGTAATGGAAACCTTTGTTTTTTCAGTATCACCTCTTTTAGTTGTTACAAGGATTACGCCGTTTACTGCATCAGGGCCGTACAAAGCAGCTGAAGCAGCACTTTTCAGAACAGTGATATCCTGCACATCTTCCGGTGATATTGAAGAGAGATAACTTAAATTAACCGGAGAACCATCTAATACAAGCATTGGTTGATTATTACCTGTCAATGAACGAATACCACGAATATTAATTTTTGCATCTTCAAATACGCCACTATTCGTAGTCGTAATATTTAACCCCGAGATTTTACCGTTCAAAGCTTGTTGAACATTAGTCGAATTAGCCTGGGTAATAAAATTATCTTTAATAGTGGTAGCAGCATAACCAACTTCTCTTTCCTGCCTTTTAATTCCAAGCGCGGTAGCAACTACCACTACTTCTTCCATTTGCCGCGAATCGGATTCCATACGAACTGTCATGTTGTCTTTTGCTTCAACTTCAATTGTTTTCATTCCGACAAATGAAATCAAAAGATTCTTACCATTTCCAGGCAAATTGATTTTAAATTTTCCATCTGTGTCCGTAATGGTGCCCACAGTTGTACCTTTTACCATGACGGTAGCTCCAATAACAGGTTGCCCGTCATCTGCGGAAAATACATTTCCCGTAATAGATTTTGACTGAGCATTAACCATACCTACACCCACCAAAAACAGGCAAGCCAATAAGAACGTTAGTTTTCTCATAAATTTAACATTTTGTTTATTAATCTTCTTTAATTTGCGTTTATTCAACCCGTTTATATTTTTAATTTGCAAAAATAAATTATTTATAATTATCAAACAAGCGTTTTTGCTGATGAATTGAAATTTTATGCATCTTTTTTGTGTCATTCAGGAGGCATACAAAAATATACAAGGCTTATTTCTCTATATTTAACTTTATTTATTCAATTTAACATACAGCTATCTAATTGCTATTCTGTATTATAACTGTTTTATAAAGTTAATTATTTAAACGTTTTTAATTTTTGTCAACATAGTATAAATGCAACTCCATTCAGGATACTTTTTTTGGTTTATAATAACATTTAACATCTAATTTGCCAAATTACATTCAATAATGACTTATAAATAGATTTATGCATCGTTGTTTTAGACATATTTAACCACTTTGGTATGTTTTTAATCCATATACTTACATAATGCAATCTGATTTTTACAACTTCTGAATGTAAAAAAACAAGAGTTTATGAAAATCCTTCATTGATTGCTATAAACTTTATACGGTAAAAATCAGGAATGAAAACGAACTGTTTTTATTTAAAATATGCCAACCTCATTTGATAAACATTCATAATCCTATTAAATATCATAAAATGATTATCCTCAAAACGTCCAAAACTTTCAAAAATAGATTTTGTTACATCACAAAAGTCTATTTAATCAATAACATCTTTCTTACCAAAATATCAGAGCTTTCCGACTTGTCGGTATATACCAAACACTCCTTGTTTCACTTTACAATTTAAAATCTATATATTCATATACATTGAAGATAATCAATCTAAATAATCTGTGTAAATCTGTGTAATCTGTGGACAAACTCTTTATTCATCTGTGTAAATCAATCTTTAATCTGTGGAAATCATTCTTTAATTTTTGGAAATCATTCTCAACAGGACAGCATGAGGATAATCATGTACCATATTTACAGATTACTGAACTAACTTCCTAAATACTGAATTTTCGAGGTTAAATTATTACAACTATCATTTACATTCGTTTTGCATAATAAAAAAAATGAAATTGGTTATTAATGAAACACTTTTTTTAAAATCAGAAACTAAATGTTATCATTGTATAAACGCATCTATATGAAAATTGTTTAAATATTGTTTATATATTTTTTCGTTATGAACCACAAACCACAAAATTCCGACTTACTTACACCTCGTTGATTTAATAATTGGCTTTTATCTCAATTACTTTAAGATGAATTTTAAAGTTATATTTATCATCACTTTAGGAATACAATCCGACAAATTTATGATATATAAAACAATTAAATTCACTTTCAGACTTGCTGAAAAATTAAATCTGCATTATACAATAAAGCATAAAAAAGGCTGTCCAAAATTAATGGACAGCCTGATTTATAAAATTAAATTATATTAATTTAGAACTTATCAAAGAATAGCTTAGTTGAAACGGCATCTCCGCCTATTACTGTAGAAGCAGCTTTGTAAGAGGCACCATTCAATGTTTGTTCGCTTATTGGGTAAATCAAGCGGACAGGTATTTCAGATTTTGCCGTAGAAGGTGCAACAAAAACAGGACTGTCCAATCGCACCCATTCCTGCCATGCTTCCCAACCACGGTTATAAAGTGCAAACCAGGCCTGAGTACCGATTTTCTCTTTCCAGGTAGCACCGGAGGCTGCATTGGTATACTTTACTTTAGGAGATGCTAAATAGACATCCACATTAGCTTGATTTCCTCCCCAATATATAACAGAGGCCTTGACTCCATTATTATAATGCGCTTCAGCTGATCCACCGACGGAGAATCCTCTTTCAGCAGCTTCAGCTAATAAAAACTCTGTTTCGGCAGCATCAAGAATTAATCCTTCAAAAGTAGGTTGTTGAATTTTCTTCGAGATATGTGAAAACGCAGAGAAAGTATTGCTAAATCCGTATTCACCGCCAACATAAGCTAACTTTTCTACATTGGCAACACTCGAAGTGTCAACCTGGGTCATGTAGAACGGTAGTCTTGGATCATTCAAAGCATTCATAGCATCTACCAGTGTATTTGCAGGAACAAAATCAGAACGTCCACTGGCAACTAAGTCTACATACAATGGATTGGTATTTGGTTGGTTTGCCATATATTTCATTGCGGCATTATCGGCGTTATCTAAAATCACTCCTGCTGCAAATGCACTTTCGACTGTTGTCTTTGACAATGCATGATCGTAATCAGCAATAACCATCCCCATTCTTAATTTTAAGGAGTTAGCAAATTTAAGCCATTTAGAGACATCTCCCTGATAGATATTATCATAAGCACCCAGACCTTCATCGGAAGCATCTAATTCTCCTATTGCAACATTTAATTTTGAGATAAGATCTTTGTAAATAGTTGCAGCATCATCATACTTTGGCGTTGGTTTAGTAATATCTAATGCATCAGTATAAGGAATATTTCCAAAAGTCTGAACCAAAACACCCCAGGTATACACTTTCATAATTTCAATTTCAGCAAGCTTATTTTTTCTGATAATTGGATTTTCAGGTAAAACAACCGGAGTTGCAGTTATTACTTTAGTAGCTTCATCCAGGTTTTTCAATCCAAGACGATACAATGTATTCCAGTGATTTCCGGGAATTGTACGAGTCACAATGTCGTAATTAGCTTCATCCAGATATGTGGTTTCCGTCCATTGTTGGGTAAAAAACCGGAAGATATTATAATTCACATTCGTACCTACCATTTGGTCAACGACATTTTTTTGTCCATACGAAAACAGAGTTTCACCTTTTACCGCTGATGGGTCCTTTGTATTCACATTTAAATCTTCCAGGTTTTGGCATGAAGTAAATACAAAAAAAGCAGATATAATTATTATAAATATTTTTTTCATTGCAGTAAGTTTAAAAATTTAGTTTAATATTGAAACCAAAATCACGGGTCGTAGGAAGAGATCCTACTGAATACCCTTGTACATTTCCGGAACCTAAACCTGATTCAGGATCGGCATACGGAAGACTTTTACTAATAATCCATGGATTAGATGCAACAGCCGAAAGTGTCAGACCTTGAATGAATGCACCTTTCAACATTTTAGCCGGAAGAGAATAGGATATTGAAACTTCACGCAATTTGATATATCCTGCATCATAAATAAATGCTTTGTTCGGTTCGGCACTATATCCTAAACCTGAATAGGTTGTTGTATTCACTCTACGCGTATTCGGAGTGATTACCCCGGTAGAACTAACATTCACACCATTGTTCAAATAACCGCCGGTTGTTGATGCATATCCTGAAGAAAAACCTACTTTTGGATCATTGTATACGATCGGGTTTCTCAGAGGATTTCCTAATTCGTTATTTCCCGCTGTTTCAGCATATAATCCGCTTGAAAGTCCATAATACATATCCAGGGAATAAATATCACCTCCTTGTTGCATATCAATCAAGAAACTGAACGACCAGTTTTTATACGTCATGGTACTCTGGAAACCACCGTTCCAATCCGGAGTAACATTTCCAATCACATGATCAGCTGTTGCTGTTTTAACCGGTTTACCATTCGCTGCGCTGATAATTTTTTGTCCATCGGCAGTATACGTATAATCGGTACCAAGCAAGACTCCATAAGGTTGTCCAACCCGTGCATTCAATGTTACATTTCCCTGGAAAGATCCAAGTTGTAAATTATCAACTCCCTGAATCAACGATAGAACTTTATTGCTGTTTTTTGACCAGTTAACTTTCACATCCCATTTGAAATCTTTTGTAACAATTGGAGTTAGCATCAAAGAAAGTTCAATACCTTTATTTTCTATTTCACCGGCATTAATGTTCATCCGTGAATAACCGGTAGTCTGTGACAATGATAAAGGTAAAATTTGATTCGTTGTATTGGTTTTGTAAAGTGCAAGATCAAATCCTACCCTATGTTTGAGAAAATACATTTCAAGTCCGCCTTCAATACTGGAAGTTAATTCAGGTTTTAAATCCGGATTCTTCTTCGTGCTCGAAACAGATGACATTGGGGTATTAAACGGAGTTATTACTGCATAAGTATCATTCAACTGATCGAAACCGGCACTCGAACCTACCTGTGCAAAACTCAAACGTACTTTCCCGAAATTAAGCCAGTCTTGTTTAATAACATTCGAGAAAAGGAAACTACCAGCCACAGAGGGATAATAATAGGTACTATTGGCAACCGGTAAAGTTGATGAATGATCCTGACGGATTGTTGCATCTAAAAACAACATGCTTTTATAACCAAAGGAAGCACTTGCATATATTCCATCAACACCGATTTTTTGTGCTGTCTCTACCGGGAATGGCAATGGACCTGCACTGTTTTGAATAGAATAAACACCTGGGCTACCTAATCCACCATTTGTAGAAGAAGCAATACTGTTATTATAAGTCCTGCGGATATTCATTCCCAACAACCCTGTAAAATTCAGATCTTCGGTGATATTTTTCTTGAAATTAGCCATCAAATCATAATTATATTCGTTATAATTAATGTCCTTTCTGTAATAACCTGATTCCTGATCGGTCCTGTCAAGTCCAAATGTTGTAGGAACACTCCCTACAGCCCTTCTTTCATCCATTTGTTGATTGTAAGCATCAAGTGACACTCTTCCCATTACACTTACCCAGTCTGCAATTTTGTAATCCAAAGTCATAGATCCCAGGTATCGATTCCTTGAATCCGTTTCATAGTTCTGATAACGGGTCCAGTATGGATTATCCCAATAGATTGGTTTCAAATCAGTATCCGTAGAATACGAAGGATTCCATGTAATATTGCGACCGGTACTAAGATAAGCATCTTTCAGGTCTTTATAATCGACGTTTGTTTCCATCCATTGACGCATGGACGACGTGATATTGTCATTGTATCCGGTTGAATTCCTACCGGTAGCTGCCTGATTTGAAAAATTCCCTGAAGCCGATGCTGTTAATCGGTCGGTTACTTTCCACATTCCGTTAAAACCTATTGAGTTTTTTGCCAAATCACTGTTTGGCATGAGCCCTTTTTGTTTGAGGTTCGTATATGATAATCGGTATGACCCTCTATCATTCGCATTATCAATAGCTATCGTAGTATTATAAGTTACCGGATTTTCAAAAAAGGTGATCGGACCATTTTTAGCAGCTACCCATGGTGTAGCCTTCTGATAATTTTTTAAACCTGGATATAATGAATTCCACTGGTAGACCATCTTTGAAGGATCAAAAGGAGCACCAAACGATGCATCTTCGGTAACCGGAGTCACAAGATCATCTTTTCCATCTCCATTCACATCCCGCAATAAAAAATATCCATCGGCAGAATCGTAATACGCACCATATCCTGCACCATATTTATTTTGATATGTTGGAAAAGTACTTTTATCTACAAACCCAACTGTTGCCCCTGTGCTGATAGAAACACCAAATCCTCTTGCTTTATTATTAACAGTTCCTTTTTTAGTTGTAATCATCACTACTCCATTTGAAGCACGCGACCCGTAAAGAGCTGTTGCAGCTGCGCCTTTCAGTACATTGACAGACGCAATATCATCAGGATTAATATCCGAAGCTGCATTTCCATAATCATATCCTACTGCACCGGATGATTGCGAGCCGGTGGCAGAGGCAGAAACATAATTGAAATTGTCATTGCTGATTGGTACACCATCCACAACAAATAACACCTGGTTATTCCCTGTAAGGGATTTGCTTCCGCGCATTACAATGTTGGTAGATCCACCCATATTAGTATTCCTTTTTACCTGAACCCCGGATATTTTCCCGGATAAAGAATTCAGAAAATTATCAGATTTTACAGTCGATAAATCATCTCCTGAAAGTTCCTGAGTGGCATAACCCAGTGCTTTCTTTTCCCTTGAAATACCCATAGCTGTTACAACCACTTCATTAAATAATTTATCTTCGTTTGCCAAAGTAATTATTAAATTCTCTTTTGCGTCTACCTGGACTGTCTTCATACCCACGTATGAAATTACTAACTCTTTTGCATTCCCCGGAATCGAAATTTTAAATATTCCATCTGTATTCGTAATGGTTCCCACTGTGGTTCCTCTTACTAATACAGTTGCACCAATTACCGGTTGCCCATCATCTGCAGAAATCACTTTCCCGGAAACTGATCTTGATTGAGCATTTACCAAACCCAAACCTACCATAAACAGGCAGGCCATTAAAAACAATAGTTTTCTCATAAATTTAACATTTTGCTTATTAATCTTCTTTAAATTGTTTTTCTTCAAACTAATTTTATTTAATCCGATACAAAATTAAATGAATTCTTGTCACTATACAAGCTTTTTTGTTGACATATTGAGATTTTATACACATTTATTGTGTCATTTTGAAAGCTTAATAAGGGTTTTTTGTCAACTTATGTTATTTTTAATAGTTAGAAAGATTTTAAAATTCAGTCATTGTCTTGATAGTGTGAAATATATAGTCAATTATACAGAAGTACCAATACAGTCCTAATATATGTATACATACATTAATATGCAGTACAAAATTGAAACTATTTTTTAATTCTTCTAACAATTAACTTTTATGCTGTCAATTGTTGCACAATTATGGGTTAAAACAAGACATATATATAGTTAATTTTGTATTTTATCATCATTTTGTAAGCAATTTGATCCTACAACTTACCATTAGATTTCATATTCTGAATAATATATTGTTCATATTCTGATTTTATAAGCAATCAATAGGTTAACTTAAATTAGCTAAACCGCTTAATTTAATTTATTTTTTAAGGCAGTGAGGTTTTAAACTTTTACTTTTTTTGAAAAGTCTTGTTTTATCTCCAATCAGGGATTTAAGAATGGAAACCTTTTTGCATTTACTCACTATGCTTGCAATCACTTGAAAAAATAATAAACCATTACCACTAAAGCGGAATTTTCGATGTATGAATTAGTGACTTAGAAACTCTCGAAATACAGAATGTATCAGTAGTGGCAAGATGAAAAAGATTGATACAATGGCACAAAAAAAAACAAAGTTGATCATCGAAGATTCCGATTTGTCGGAAAAACTAAAAAAAACAGAATCTAAAGATATGCGATTTTGATATAATAGAAGTCCACTTTTGCGGAGATTCTATTAATTAAATAAGAATTCACTTTTTGATAAATACTTTAAATAAAGTTACTGACAACCTGTAATGAAAGGAATCCTGACTTCTGATCCCATATTCTATTTTCGCTATCTCTTTTGCACGTGTTTTATAAATCTTTTATTCGTGTTTTGTAAAAATAATTCCTAAAATCTTACCAAATATAAACATAACACATTCTTATACATA
>Ga0302215_10002262_pt1 | contig 13325 bp, 15 predicted proteins | sample II_Fen_N3_1_FD_194580 | JGI IMG/M metagenome (GOLD analysis project Ga0302215, IMG submission 194580) | Peat permafrost microbial communities from Stordalen Mire near Abisko, Sweden - II_Fen_N3_1 | ecosystem: Environmental > Terrestrial > Soil > Wetlands > Permafrost | place: Sweden: Abisko... | reverse complement strand
GGATCGTCATTCTTTATAAAGATACCTTCTTGATGATATGGAGCGACGGCGGTTTGATAACCACTAAGTCCGGCTCCCTGCCAAAAACGGTTAGCAGCTAGCATTTTTTTGGTTTCAATCCATTGTTCTTGTCTTATTTGGCCAGATAAGTCACTTAAAGTGGCTTTTTGTAAAGCAAATTGTCTTAGGGGTGAATAACTGCAAACAGTAATAATAGAAACAGCGGCTAAGATGAGAGCACTAAGCCTTAATTTTTTATTAGCTAGCAGGGCAAAGACAAATATAGCAAATATTAGTCCAATTATCGCTCCTTCAGATTGAGCGAAGAAAATTGCTAGAATGGACGTACTAATAGTGACCCCTAAAAATATCTTTTCTTTATAGTTGTTTTCTTTTAGGATGCTAAATAAGCGACCAGTAAACAACATAATCATTGGTGTTAAAAAAAGGCCAATGGCGTTAGGATAACCGAAAAAGGAAACGGCCCGGCGAGTCTCAGCGGCGGCCCAAAAAGGATTAGAGATGAACTCACCGGTTATTTTTTGGTAGATAGCAAAGATAGAAACTAATAAGGCAGAAATAGCTAGTGACCAAATAATTTTTTTTCGTCCTTTGGGATTAGAAAATAAGTTAATTACTAAAATAAAGAGGAGTAATGGTTCAAAAAAATAGGCTTTCCAAACACCCAGGGCTTCGATGTTAAAGCCAGCTGTAATAATAGCTAGCCAAGAAACAATTAATACCCCCATTATTTCCCATTTATAAGGATAACTAGTGCGCCCAGGTTTTTTAAAAAGGGTTTTTATTTTGGCTCCATCATGTATAATAAACCAAACACCAAAAGCAATTAAAATCATAGCTTCTAGGGTGGTTATGGGGATACCTAAAACTTTGAAACGGAGCAAATAAAGAGGCGTTCCGGCAATAATTAATAAAACAGCCCGATCTAAGTGCTTATAAGCTAAAAAAGCAAATAAAGTTAGAAAAATAATAATTAAAGTAGTAATCATATAACTTTATTATAACACGTTCCTAAACGACTGACACCTAAAGTATAGAAATATAAATAGAACATTAACAAATAAATAATAAAATGAAAAGTTTAACTCCGATTGCTGTATTTTTTATGATGATCAGCATAATTTCCTTAATAACTAACAAATCTTTGGCTATTTATTTTTCTTTGCCAGCCTTATTTGTTCTGTTGCTTCAGTTAATTATTATGAAACAGCAAAAGAATGAACCGGCTATATTTTTTAATGTGATAGTAGCAATTATTATTACAGCCTTTAGTCTTTTTCTTAAGTATTAAGAATGAAAACCTTTCTCACAATGAGAAGGGTTTTTTTATTGACATTATGGCAGTAAAATGATTTAATACTTTAATATTAAAAGAATTTTAACAATCAAAAATATTCGTGATGAAAGAATTTATCAGAAAATGGAATTATCCAGTCGCGGTGATTCTGTTGGTAGCAACCATTATTTTTTTGCTATACAAATGTAGTCTAGTTGAATATTCTGCTGTTCCGGCTCTGGTTTTATTTATTTTAGAACTAACAGTTAAAGACAGTAAAAGGAAAGATGCTTTAATATACGTGATTCTGGTGCTTTTGTTTATTGTTATATTTAAAGCTTTTAGGTAATAAAAAACCACCCCCGAAATGGAGGTGGTCTTTTTTATATTGAGAATCTTAGTTAGCTCGTTCAACGTATTCACCAGTATCAGTATTAATTCTAATAACATCGCCTTCTTCGATAAACATTGGCACGTTAACAGTCGCTCCAGTTTCAATTTCGACTTGTTTGTTTACGTTGCCAGCGGAGTTACCTTTTACTCCAGGTGGCGCAGATACAACTTTAAAGTCTAGTTTAATTGGTAACTGAATAGTAACTGGTTTGTTTTCAAAGTATAAAACTGAAACGTCAGTACTGTCTTTTAAGAATTTAGGTTGATCACCTAAGTCTTCTAAAGCTAACGTAAATTGTTCATAGGAATCATTATCCATGAAGTAAGCGTCAATCGCATCTTTGTATAAGAAGTTAGCTTTTTTAGTTTCAGTTTCCGCTTCTTCAGCTTGCTGAACACCTTGAAAAGTTTGTTCAAGAACACGACCATCAATTAAGTTGCGAAGTTTTGTTTTTAAAACAGCGCCACCGCGACCCATCTTATGATGATCAGTTTTAGTAATAACATAAGGTTGATTATTAATTTTAATCACCTTACCAATTTTGATTTCACTGATACTTAGCATAGTAATTTTCAGTAATTAATAATTAGCGATGAGTGTGGGCAAGCAAAGCCATGATACGAGCACGTTTAATAGCTTCGGAAAGTTTTCTTTGGTGCCAAGCACAAACGCCAGTTCTTTTTCCTGGTAAGATTTTTACATAAAAATTAACAAATTTACGTAAAGATCTAGTATCTTTGTAGTCAACATCTAAATTGTTAGCGCAGAAATAGCACTCTTTGGTTTTTTTAATAGCCATATTTATTGTTTTTTTGTTTAATTATTTTTTTAGAAAGGAATATTTTCGACTCGAATTTCTTCTTCTTGAACATCATCTTGTGGGCCAGTTGATTGCAAATCGTTATGGAATTCATTAGGAGTATTACCACCAGTTGTTCCCTGACGGTCTAACATAATCATGTTTTCTAAAACGATTTCCGTGCGGTATCTTTTGATACTATCTTGTCCAGTCCATTCCGTTGTTTGAAGACGACCTTCAACATAAACTTTAGCCCCTTTACGTAAATATTGTCCGCAGATTTCTGCCAATTTACGCCAAGCAACGATATTATGAAATTCAGATTTTTTTTGTTGTTGACCGTTAGCATCAGTCCAAACTAAACTGGTAGCCACACTAAATGAAGCTACTTGAGCGCCAGATGGAGTGTTACGCATTTCTGGATCACGAGTTAAATTACCAATGATCATTGCTTTGTTTAAATTCATATGTTTGATAAGCGATAGGGGGTCGCTTTTAATTAGTTTAGATTAAGTCATCAGCATTTAAAATGCCTTCTAATTTTGTATCTAAATCTTTAAGTTCAGCCCGGTTCTCTTCTTTAGGAACAACTTTTTTAATAGTTGATTTAGCAGCCGCTTCTTTTTTGGCGTTTTCTTCCTCTTCTTTCTTCGCTTCTAATTTTTCTCGGGAAGCTTTAGCCTTAGCTAATTCTTCTGGAGTTTTTGGAGTAACGCTTAAAATTTGATGACGTAAAATTTCGTGTGATAATCTTAAATCAGTATCAATTTTAAGTAAGTCTTTACCCTCTAAATCAAATTGATATAATTGGTAATAACCGTAAGCATTATGTTTGATTTCATAAGCTAACTTTTTCTTACCCCAATATTCAGAGTAAGCAATTTTACCTTCACTGTCGGTAATCATTTTTTCAACGCGACTGATAATAGTTTTAGCCTCGTCTTCAGTGAACTTGTTTGGGACAATGAACATAATCTCATAGCGGTTCATGCCGGACGCTTTGGTTTTTGACATAGTTTGTAATGTAGAAGCCAGGTTATTATTTAAGTAATAATAATTAAGACCCCTGATTAAATAAAAACCCTCTAAGCATTCTAAAAACTTGGGGGTTTAGAGAACACCTTTAGTTCCCCCTCAACAGATAATTCTGGGAGAGAACTGATCTTAAGATTAAGATCGTGGAAAAGATATTTATATATTTTTTTGTATGCTTAATTTATCACAAAGCTTAAATAATTGCAATAGTTATTAAATTAAGGTATCGTAAGAAACGTATGATTTACTTTTTTATCTTAGGCAACAATCCAACTTTATCTTTAGCAGAACTGACGGCTGTTTTGCCCTGTGCTGACGGTCGTTTAATCAATAAAGATTTGTTTATTTGGGAGACCGATAATGAGATTGTGCCAGAAAATTTAATAAAAAACTTGGGAGGCACGATTAAAATTGGTGTTTTTGAAAAAACCGTGGCCGCCAAACAAGATTTAAATGAGCCAATGTTAGCTTTATGTCTTAAGGTTAGCAAAAATAGCACTGGTAAGTTTAATTTCGGTATTTCTGATTATGGACAGCAACCCTTAAATTTAACACCAATTGGGCTAACACTAAAGAAAAAACTTCGCGATGCTGGGGTGGCCTCAAGATTAGTCACTAGCCGTGATAAGAATCTGTCCAGTGTGGTTGTGGAACAGAATAAGTTATTAACCAAGGGTGTGGAAATCGTGTTAGCGGCGGATGGCGGACGCACTTTAATCGGACACACTGTCGCCGTTCAAGCTTTTAAAGATTTAGGTAAGCGTGATTTTGGTCGCCCTAATCGTGATGACGCCTCTGGCATGTTACCCCCAAAAGTCGCTCAGATTATGATAAATTTAGCTCAAATTAAAGATTGTAATGGTCTAGTATTAGATCCTTTTTGTGGTTCGGGTACGGTTTTGCAAGAAGCCTTACTAATGGGCTTTAATAATGTAGCGGGCACCGATTTATCGCCTAAAGCCGTTGAAGATTCGAAGGAAAATATTGCCTGGCTTAAAGAAAAATTTGCATTAACTGGCACTAAAACTAATATCTTTTTAAAAAATGCTATTAAATTATCGGAATCTTTTAAACCGGAAAGCGTGGAAGCGATTATTTGTGAACCATATCTTGGACCTCAACGTGGTTGGAATGATTTAAAAATTGTGAAAGATGAGCTGGAAGATTTATATACTAAATCTTTAAGAGAATTCTCTAAAATTTTAAAACCACATGGTCGGGTAGTGATGATTTTCCCAATGTTCTTTGGTAATAAGCCAATTAACCCTGATTATTATAAATTTGAAATAAAAAGTAGTTTACCAGAGGAATGGAAAACTAACTCAATAATAAAAGTTACGGTTCGCAACACTATTATTTATGGTAGGGCAGGCCAGAAAGTATTTAGAGAAATAGTAGTACTAGAGAAGAAATAAAAAAAGACCCCGAATTTACTTTGTGTAAAATCGGGGTTTTTACTTTTGAATAACAATGATTAAATTTCAAAGTATTCTTTTAAGGGAACACAGTGAATCAGTTCATCAAAATTGGCATTAGCTGAATATTGTTCTTCAAGAGCTTTAAATTGATCTTCTTTAATTGCCCAGGGGGTCAAGTTTTCTTGATAGAATGGGCGCTTAGCAAAGATTATTAACACCACTCCTGTTAAAAAACAGAACATTCCAATTATGGTATCAATTTTACCACAAGGTATAAGTATTAAACCGGTCAGCGCAAGCATTAAATTTAAGATGAAAAATGTAATACGACGACGGTAATTTTTTTTGATCAAATCGATCATAAAAGCTTTTTCTTTTAAAGTCATGATGTTATGTTTTTTAAAGATTTATATTAAGGATTATTGGAAAAATCTTGTTTGTAAAAGGTCATTTAATTAGTAAAATTATAGCACTTTTATTAAATATTGTCAATACTTAAATAATAAAAAAACAGAACTCATTAAGAATTCTGTGTTTTGACTCAGGTCTCTCCAACATTTTGTTGGTTGTAGGCGTTCAGACGCCTCGTTGTTCGATAAAGTATCTACACCTGAAGCAGACTTTAATTTTAACATTTAGGTAATATTTGTCAAATAAAAAAAACACCTACTTAAAAATAGGTGTTTTTTATATATATATAAAGTCTTTATTTATTGATTAAAAAATTGCAAACATCTCCATCTTTAACGATATATTCTTTACCTTCAATCCTCATAATGCCCAATTCTTTGGCTTTAGCCTCTGATCCAGCTTCAATAAATTTGTCCCATTGGATCACTTCCGCTCTAACAAAGCCTTTAATAAAATCAGTATGAATTACGCCAGCGGCATAAGGGGCTTTAGTACCAGTTTTAATTGTCCAAGCCCGACTTTCTTCTTGACCAGTAGTAAAAAATGTCTCAAGACCTAATATTTTGTAAGCGGCTTGAATTAACTTATCTAGACCACTTTGTTCTAATCCTAACTCTTTTATGTACTCAGCCTGCTCTTCTTCGGGCAAAGCCATTATTTCTTCTTCATTTTTAACATTAACAGCAATTACTTGTTCGCTTACATTTTTTAAAACATCTGTACCCGTAAAGTTGTCGTCAACATTTAATAGGTAAATAATTGGCTTAGTGGTTAATAAACACAAAGATTTAACAAAAGGAGCTTCTTCTTCATTAAATTCTAGTTCACGGACTGCCCCACCATCTGATAAATGTTTATAAATTGTTTCTAAGATTTGAACTTGAAGAACTAATTCTTTGTTGCCACTTTTACTATCTCTTTTGACACCGTTTAATCTTTTTTCGACAGTCGCTAAATCAGCAAAGATTAGCTCCATATTAATTGTTTCTTTATCATCTTCGGGGTCAATTTTATTATTAACATGGATAATATTTTTATCTTTAAAATCACGAACTACCTCACAAATAGCATCGCACTCTCTAATATGAGCTAAAAATTTGTTACCTAAACCTTCCCCTTTACTAGCTCCAGCGACTAGTCCGGCAATATCAACAAACTCAATCGTGGTTGGCACTATTTTTAAAGGCTTAGAAACGTTAGCTAATTGATCAAGTCTGGCGTCAGGTACCTTAACAACGCCAACATTAGGGTCGATGGTACAAAATGGATAATTAGAAGCATCAACTCCTTTTTTAGTTAATAGATTAAAGAGAGATGATTTACCAACATTAGGTAATCCGACAATTCCAATGGATAGTGACATATATATAAAGTAATTATTTAATTCTATCTTATTTAAGCAGGTTTCTAGGAAAATAAAAAGAGGCTCAGTTTGGCCAGTATTTTATATTATATAAAAAATAGTTTCTGGGCCGATTTTGAGCCTCTGTTTTTTGCTAACTTTTAACTCTTTTTTTGTAAAAAGAGAAAAAAATTTAAAAAGCAAAATAAAAAGTCTTCATTGTTAGATTATGAAGGATTTTCTTTACCAATCATTGGTAAATAAAAAGCCAAAAATAGAAGTTTAATTAGTCGATCTTATGATCTGGAATCAAATCTTTATTTTTTCGTTTTTTACCCGATAATCGTTTGCCACTCTAACTTTGGTAATTTTTCGTGATTAGTTAAGAAAATTAATTTTAAAAAAGAACGTATTTTTTGTTTATTTAGTTGTTAGTAGCAAAGAACGTAAAAGTACTTAATTACAAATTTTGTTTATCTGTGTATATTTTAACACTTTTTAAAGTAAGCGACAATAGTTAGCTAAGGGATTGTTGAAAACTTTAAACTTATTGAATTATTTTGGCTAATATTAAATATATAACATCTTTTGCGTGATATGTAATTTTGTGGTTTTTGAAGCCTAAAGTCCAGCCCTTAGTGGACAAAAGATTGAAAATAAAAAAGTAAATCACAAGTTATCCACAGATTAATCACCTAGTAATTGGATAAAAAAATGACTTAAGTCGTAATTTTAGACTTAAGTCATTTTTTCTAGTTGAGGTTCGGGTGGGAGTCGAACCCACGAATGGCAGTTTTGCAAACTGCAGTGTTAGACCACTTCACCACCGAACCAAAAGCTTATAGACCAAAGTTTACATTAACTTTTAACTTTTGCCAAGAGGTTTTAGCTCCATCTCGAAAGGCATAATAACCGGCCAAGGCAATCATAGCGGCGTTATCGGTTGTATATGATAATTTAGGAATTATAAGAGGGGTGTTTGGTAATTCCTTGGACACTTTTTTGGCTAAATAAGTTCTAAGCTCAGCATTAGCTGATACTCCACCAGATAACATGATTGTTTTAGCTTGGTATTTTTTAGCCGCAATAATGGCTTTACGGCTTAAAATATCAATAATCGCTTCTTGATAAGCAAAACAATATTCAGCGACTCGGTTTTTCCAGTCTTTATCTTTTTGTATTTGATAAAGCAAAGCCGTTTTTAAACCGGAAAAAGAAAAATCTAAACCATTACCAATCATCGGGCGGGGCAGGGTAATGTTATTTTTTTGACCAGACTCAGCAAATTCTTTAGCATATTTAGAAATAATTGGGCCTCCTGGGTAGCCGAGATCTAGCATTTTAGCTCCTTTATCATAAGCTTCGCCAGCCGCATCGTCACGAGTTTCGCCAATAATTTTAAAATGATTATGGCTTTTCATTAGCACTAAGTTAGTGTGACCACCCGACACAGTTAGAACAATTAAAGGAAAAACAATTTTTTGATCAGTTTCTAAAAAATCAGAGTAGATATGTCCAGCAATATGATTAACGCCAATTAGTGGTTTATCCCAAACATAAGCTAAAGTTCGGGCGGTTTCCATCCCAGTGATTAGGGAAGTAACTAAACCTGGCCCTTTGGTGACCGCAATGGCATTTATTTTTTTATAATTTATACCAGCAGAGCTTAAAGCTTCGTGAACAACCGGGAGTACATTAAAAACGTGTTCGCGGGCAGCGACCTCAGGAATAACCCCACCATATTTTTGATGAATAGCAATCTGCGAAGAAATTATATTAGAAAGAGTTTTTGATTTTCCAGTTTTTTCATTAATTTCGACAACTGAGGCTGCGGTTTCATCACAACTTGATTCGATTCCTAGTATAAGCATAGAGTAATTGTAGATGATTTTTAGGAAAAGGCAAAGTGTTTGGCTATTGACACGACTAGCTTTTATTTATACAATAAAATCAACAATTTAGTTCCAATTGTGGTTCTAAATTTTTTTATGCAAATATAATCATGGTCCCATCGTCTAGTGGTTAGGACACCAGGTTTTCATCCTGGTAAGAGGGGTTCAATTCCCCTTGGGACTACAAAACAGAAATAGGCTAATAGCCTATTTTTTTGTATTGACAGAATAATTTAAGAAGCATAAGATTATACAAAATCTTAATTATTAATATTTTTGACTGTCATATTTTTGTAAAAATATTTTAGGTTTGGGGCAATATAAATTTGGGTTGATTAGATGACGAATGTGAGTCCTGAATAAAATTGTGACACTGATGATATTTTTCTTTAACGAACAGCTACCCGCTCATGGTTAGAAATTTCTGATTAATCAAAAATAATCAGAGCTTAACTAAGATTTTAAGGCACTAAACAATTTAGTGCTTTTTTTATTGATTTAAAGAGGGTATAATTTAGTAAAATAATTAATTTGTATGAATAAAAAAGTGGTAATGCTCGGAATGATTTTTGGTTCGGTAATCGGCGGCTATCTGCCGACAATTTTTGGAGCGGATATTTTTTCTTTCTATTCAATTATCTGTACAGCTTTAGGGGCTTTTATTGGTATTTGGTTGTCAGCTAAATTGATAAATTAAAGTTAGTCGGGTATTGACAAATTAAGGAATAAAGAGTATATTTTTCTAATATTTCAAGATATAAAAAGTTTTTTAACAACCTTCAAAAAATAAAACAAATGGAAAAAAATTTAGAAGCCAAAAATGTTTGGCGCATTTCTTTTTTTATTACCCTGGCAATTGCTTTTATGTATGGAGTAAAGTTTGTTTCTAAAAATTACATTTTTAACATTGGACAGATTAATTTGTTTGATGATAAAAGTGATGCTTTTTTGGGCTTACCTTCTCAACTTACTTTACCAATTACGATTTCTCGTTTTTGGGATTTATTTTTTATTTTTATGATTATCTTTTTTATAATAAGAACTATTTATTATATTAAAAAACTTAGGAATAGAAATAATTATATGATTGGGGGTTTGATCTTTTCTTTGGTAGTTGGTTTTGCGATCGGTGGTCTATCTGGTTTTGTAATTGGGCTACCGTTAGGGGTTATGATCGGTCTTGAAGCAACTATTTTTTTTGGTTTATGCTTTGGTATTTTATTAGGTTTAACTTTTGGTGCCGAAATCAGTTTTATGTTTGGCTTTGAAGCTAGTCTTACCGCTGGCTTAGTCTCTGGCTTAGTCTTTGTTTTAGCATTTGGATCTATTCCGGGTATCGTCTGCGGTCTAATTTTTGGATTAGCAATGTTTATTGGTACAGTTATCGGAATAATTGTTAAACATTTATTTTCTAAGGAAGTATGGGGAATTTATTAATTAGAAATTTTTAAAAGGAGTTATAACAACTCCTTTTTTGTTTATTTATCTTTAAAAAATACCTTTTTTTTGTTATACTTAAAATCTATGAAAACAGTGAAAAAAATTGGTCTCGCTCTGGGCAGCGGTGGTATTCGTGGTTTTGCCTTAATTGGAGCCCTAAAAGCGTTAACGGAAAACAACATTCCAATTGATTTTATAAGTGGGGCCTCTAGCGGTTCTTTGGTCGCAGCTCATTATGCTGTTTTTCAGGATCCTAACTTACTTAAAAATGAAATAATAAAACGAACGGCAATTGATAAGTTGCCTTCAATTTTTGATTTAGGTTTTAAGGGGGGATTAGTTAAGGGTAAAAAATTTACAAATTTAATTGATCGTATTTTTGGTGAAAAATCTTTTTCTGATACTAAAATTCCGCTTAGAATTATGGCTACAGATTTGATTAATGGTGGTGCTTATGTTTTTTCAACAGGGAAGATTGCTTTTAGCGTTCAAGCTAGTTGCACAGTTCCGGTTTTATTTGAACCAATTAAAGTTAAAGGACATTCTTTTGTTGATGGTGGTCTAAGCGATCCGGTGCCAGTTGAAGTTTTAAAAAAAATGGGCGCTGATGTAGTAATTGCGATAAATCTTTATCATAAAAATGAATTTATCAATCGTCGTTTTACTGTAGTTAAGGTAGCCCTTAGAAGTTCTAGAATTGTTTTTTATAATTTAGCTCAAGCTTCAGTTAAAGCAGCCGATGTTGTAGTTGCCCCCGATATGTCACCATTTACTGGAGATAATAATTTTAAAAAATATTTAAATGAAGAGATGATTGAAAAAATGATAAAGGTTGGTTATGAAGAGACTATTAAACATTTACCGGAAATTAAAAAATTGTTAGTTTAATTTATGAAATATCGTTTTTATACAACTTCAAATAAAGCTTGGGATGGCATGTTTAAGGCTATCTCCGAAGCTAAAGAATCAGTATATTTAGAAATGTATATTTTTCTAGATGACACTACAATCACTCATGATTTTTTAGGAGCATTAAAAAGCAAAGCTCTTAGTGGCGTCGAAGTGGTAATTATTGCCGACGCTTTTGGCAGTCACGATCTTAAGCAAAATTCAATTAATGAACTTAAGGATGCCGGTGTGGAGTTTATTTTTTTCAGTCATCTATTACGTCGTACTCATCGTAAGATTTTAGTAATTGATAATAAAGTAGCTTTTTTAGGGGGAGTAAATATTGAAGAGAAGACTCGAAATTGGCGTGATTTACAAATTAGATTATCGGGTAAGATTATTAAACCAATTATCAAATCATTTGCCTATGTTTACAAAATGTCTGGTGGAAAAAAAGTTTCAATTTTGCAGTATAACGATAATTCGTTCCCTAAAATAATTAAAAGTTGGTTAGTCGATAATTGGTCAAACACTCAACACTCCTATTATTTAAGTAATTATTACCGTACTAAAATTATTGAAGCACAAAAATCTATTCGGATAGTTACTCCTTATTTATTGCCGCCGCGTTGGTTATTGGCTTTACTGGATAACGCAGTTCGTCGTGGAGTGGAAGTAGAAATAATTATGCCACAAATTACTGATTATAGAGCCATTAATAAAATTAACTATTTAAATACTTGTCGACTGTCAGTTTTAGGAGTTAAGTGTTATTTTTTGCCAATTATGAATCACGCCAAATTAATGTTGGTTGATGATGAGGAGGGAGTTATTGGCTCGCAAAATTTAGATGTTTTATCTTTTGGCGTTAATATGGAAGTTGGTATCTTTTTTAGGCAAAAGGATATTATAAATAGTTTGGGTCATTTACTGATTAAATGGAAGAAAGAATCGGTTTTATTTGAGAGTAAAGACCAAAAAATTTCTTTTTGGGATCATTTTTTAATTTCGATTTTTAAGTTTTTTTACCCTATTTTTTAATAGATTCCTGAGCCCCTGATGCCTAAGCTATCAGGGGCTTGTTTTTTTGTAAGTTTTAAGCTATTATGTAGGCTAATCAAAATTAGTTTTAAAATAAAATGTCATCAGATTTTATCAAAATTCGCGGGGCTCGTGCCAACAACTTAAAAAATATTAACCTGGATATTCCACGCAATAAATTAGTGGTAATTACTGGGCTTTCTGGTTCTGGAAAATCTTCCTTAGCTTTTGATACTATTTATGCGGAAGGACAACGTCGTTACGTTGAATCATTATCTTCTTATGCTCGGCAGTTTGTGGGTTTAATGGACAAACCAGACGTTGATATTATTGAAGGTTTGTCACCGGCGATTTCAATCGATCAGAGAACCGTTGGCAATAATCCTCGTTCCACAGTGGGCACAATTACAGAAATTTATGATTACTTCCGTTTATTCTACGCTAAAGTAGGGGTTCCATATTGTCCTAAATGTCATGGCAAATTAAAAAAAGAAAGCGTGGCCAATGATAAAGATAAAAAAAATTCTGAAGCTAAAGATAAAACTTTATTTTATGTTTGCCTAACTTGTGATTTTAAACGAACCGAATTAGAGCCTCGAGATTTTTCCTTCAATTCTAGCTATGGTGCTTGCTCAGCTTGCGCCGGTTTAGGAACTAAATTAGAAATTGATGAAGATTTAATCTTTAATAGTAATTTAAGTATTAATCAGGGGGCGATTAAATCTTTGGCTCATACTAACTCTAATAATCAGATTTGTTTACTTTCTGATTTAAAAAATTTAGCGGAACGAAAGGGTTTCACTTTAGACACCCCAATTAAATCTTTGGACAATAATCAAAGACAGGCCTTACTTAATGGTGATAATTTTTTTAATGGCTTAGTAGATTATTTAATGAATCGTTATACTGGTACTAAATCTAATTTTGTAAAACAGGAGATTGAAAAGATTATGCATCTGTCTAGCTGTTCAGATTGTGGTGGATCTCGTTTACGTCAAGAAGCTTTGTCGGTTAAAGTTAAAAATTATAATATTGCCGAATTAGCAGATTTGAATATTGAAAAATTAAGAGAAGTTTTTAAGGAATGGCAGTCTGATGATAAAGTTTTTAATGGTAAAACAATTATCGTTGAACCAATTATTAAAGAAGTTTTAAAAAATTTAGAATTCTTATCAAAGGTTGGTTTAGATTATTTAACTTTATCACGTAACGCTTCAAGTTTGTCAGGCGGGGAAGCGCAACGAATTAGATTAGCTACTCAAGTTGGCTCGACTTTAAGTGGAGTTTTATATGTGTTAGATGAACCATCAATTGGCTTACATCAACGAGATAATGATAAATTAATTGAGACCTTAAAACATTTACGGG
>Ga0302215_10002261_pt1 | contig 13332 bp, 5 predicted proteins | sample II_Fen_N3_1_FD_194580 | JGI IMG/M metagenome (GOLD analysis project Ga0302215, IMG submission 194580) | Peat permafrost microbial communities from Stordalen Mire near Abisko, Sweden - II_Fen_N3_1 | ecosystem: Environmental > Terrestrial > Soil > Wetlands > Permafrost | place: Sweden: Abisko... | reverse complement strand
ATTTCAAAGGAGAGGCACTTGAATTGGCTACCAAAAACGGACGAACATTATTAAGAGTAGAATTGGTTGTAATCTGTTCGGTGGCAGTAATAGCGCCATCTGTTCCAATTGTATATTTCATAATTTCATATACAGTGCCCCCTGCTCCTACTACCGGAACAGAACAATACACGATATTCGGATTACTGTCGTCGATAGCCATACCACCGCTGTAGCATAATTCCAAACCTGCTGTTTGGTGAAATTTTCCACCTCCATTAGCCAAAAAAGTCTTGCGCCATGCAGTGCCCGTCCATTTGGCATAGTAATAATTGTGTGTCAATTTATCGTTACTGATTTGCACCATGGCAATAGCAGGCAGTCCGTCGGTGTCGAGGGTAGTTTGCCACACCCAGTCACGCTGATCGGTAGGCATATCCACCACTGCATTGGGATAGGAAGTTGGATAAGTTGTTTTATTGACGTTGTGTACACCACTTGCAATAGTCGACAGAACAGTACCCGAAATGTCTTTTAGTTGAAGGGAATTTATATCAATGTAATTAAAATACACATAGTTTGGATATTCATTGTCCGGGTGTCCTGTTGTATAAGTCAGATAAAGTTTATCTTTTCCGTTCGATTTATATTTGCAATAAGGACGTGCCCCAGTAGATTGTACAATTTGATAAGGACCCCAAACTATACTCAGGTTGTCCTGTGCATCGGGAATAGTCAGTTTAGCAATGGTAGGATGCCAGTTAATACCACGCCAGCAAAGATAAATATGGGTAGGATCGTCGGACATAATAAACGGTGAAGGATAGGTAGTATTATCCACTGTCACTATTTTCATTTCAGCTCCAAGACTTGTAATATCTCCCGCTTTTTTCGAAATACGGTAGTAGAAGCAAGCTTCATCGGTATGTCGGGAATAAAAAATCATAACACGTTCGTCGGGTAGTACCAAAAATGAAGGATTGTCGTGGTCGTCGGGCTGAAAGTACGAGCGAATCAATACTTCGTTATTCTTGCCCGTAAGGAAGTTGTGTTGTGTTGCCTTGATATTTCCATGAACATCTATGTAGCCAATGTAAGTACTGTTGATTGTACCGGCAGTGTTTTCATAGTGCAATGCGCGTGGATCGGCAAACCAACACCAGGCTCCTTCGGGCGAAACTACATTGCCTTCGTACACATTTGTTTGAGCCGCTGTGCTAATGGTATGTGAGATTTTACCGGTTGCCATTACATTGGTAGAACATAAAAAGAACACTCCGGTTAGTAATAAACAATTTCTTAGTTGAGTAATTGTGTTTTTCATCGTTTAGAAGTATAATTAGAATAAGTTTTCGAAAGTTTTACACAGCAACAAAAATAGAACAATAATTAAACTGTCCGGGAGAAAATAAAGTCAAAATAGAGGATGAAAAAAACAAAGAGGCTGTCTCAAATGAATTGAAACAGCCTCTTATTTTATTTAAAACTTAAACAACTTACTTAATCACTTTCGTTGTTGAAGATTTACCGTTAGCAGTAATTCTAACTATATACAAGCCTGCAGGGAAATTAGCATTTATCACTTTATGATTATTACCTGCTTCAAATACAGCGCTTGTTTTCGAGATTAGCATTCCTTGTGCATTGAATACATTGAATTCAACGGTTGAAGACTGAACTAAACTGAAATCTGCAGCAAATTGATTACCTTGTTTGTAAACATTTACATTCAATTGATTTGCATAATTATAATCTACATTAGTAACTAAACCGATGTCATATAACTCATAATTATCAATATAGGCAATTTTACCTGTTGAGGCTCCATCTACATTATTGAATGTAAAGAAACTTGAACTTGGGCTTGTGCCAACTGTAAATGTTGTGTCAATTTTAACCCAGTTATTTCCTGACATTGCAACTGGAAGAAGGAAGTTTGGAGAAGTTCCGTTTGCAAGGAATGCAAATGTACCATCAACAGATTTTACCATTGCGCGTAATCTATATTTATGACTAGCAACCCAAGCAACAGGATTTACATCCAAAGCAGAACCATCAGGATATCCGTTAGTTACTGCTGTAAATTTCACACATTTTGCACCACAATAAGCTACTCCTGATACAACATCTTTATGACCCCAACCGCCAAATCCGGTTAAAGTATTCATTTGTCCACTTGGAATTAAATTAGTCAAGCTACCGCTGTAAAGTGGAGTGAAACAATCTGAATTTTTGCTTCCTGCAACACCTACATTTACAACTAAAGTACCACTTGTCAAAACAATATTTCCGGTTACATTAGAAGTAGTTCCATCATAAGTCACTTTCACCTTTACATTGGTTGCACTAGCCATTGGAATAGAAGTAGGAGTAACTATCATTCCGGTTGGTGCAGTAATAGCGATGCTACCTGTCAAATTACCTCCATTTACGATTATCGAATCGGACAGATTTAAATCATCAAGATATAAATTCGTCTTGCTTGTTAAAATAGAAGGAGCTACGGTTCCAGTTACCTGAATACTGTCTATGGCAGTACCACTTGTAAAAATAACATATCCATTAGCAGAAGTACCACCAGCAAAAGTTATAGCAATTGAATCGCTTGTACCACCCGTTACTGTAGATAATAAAGTAGTCGGAGTTACAGAGAAACCAGTTGGTGCAGTAATTGTGATGTTACTAGAAAGGTTTACTGCTCTAACAGAAACTTTTTTAGTTCCTGCTCCAAGATATGTAAGCGATGTAGACGAAGGATACGTTTTTGGAACTGCATACATCTCGTAATTATCAATATACCCCATCAAACCTGTACAAGTAAGTGCATTGTTAAAATAAATTCCCTGTGATGCAGCTAAAGTACCTGAAGTGAAATAGGCATCAACAGCTTGCCATGCACCGCCTGTATCAAACAATGTATTAAAATCTGCAGTTGAGCCATTCACTCCACATCCACCAATTCCTATTTGAAATGATCCGCCTATAGTTTTCATCATGGCATGAACTCTATATTTGGTATTAGTAAGAATTTTTCCGGTTGCATTGTAGTCCATAGAACCTGTTCCTTTTGTTATACCATCTCCCACACTTACACAAGTAAGTCCGCAATAAATTTTAGACACATCTGTAACAAGGGCTTTTGTTCCCCAACCACCATAATTAGAAAGGCTGGTTACATAAGGATCGGTCATTAAGTTTGTCAAAGCTGGATATAACTTAGTGAAGCAACTACCATCATTTGATCCGATTACACTTATTGTTTTAGTTACAGTTCCACTAGTTGCTGTAATTACAGCACTTGGAATAACAGTTAAATTATCGTAAGTTGCAGTCACAACAATGCCTGTGAGCGCTTCTGCCATTGTAATTGTTGTTTTGCTTAATGTAATTCCGGTTGGAGGAACCAATGTAATGCTGCTTGTCAAATTTGCACCACCAATAACAAATGTTTTTGTCAAATTAGAAGCGTCAAAATTTAAAGCAGCTTCAGAGCTAGTTATTGTTTGAGTAGTAGCGTCTTCTGCAATAGTCAAATCAGTAACAACACACAATGAAGCTGTACTTGATTTAAGAGCAACATAATACGTTCCTGTTGATGGAGCAGTAAAAGTTAATGTCTTAGATTTAAGTAAAAGTGCTTTTGCTGATGTTTTAGCAGTATCGGATGCTATAATTGTACTACCTAATTGATCGGTTGCAATTCCATAAGTAAGTACAGGAGCTGTAGCCACACTATTCCATGCATATTTATATGTAAATGTGTAGGCTTTGCCTGCGGTTAAAGCTACCGGATAAGTATATACTGAATTTATATTATTGAAACCTGAACCATCCCAACGAAGATATAGGTAACGACCACCCCATGCAGTAGCAGTTGTTGGATACCATACAGTATTTGCAGTTGCCAACACATCATTGAATCTGTTGTTAGTAGTAAGCCCCCATGTATTATCTGAATTTGAGCATTTCCAACCCCATAAATTAGCAAAAGCTCTTGTATTTGTGAGTGCAACACCATTACCACTCCAATACGTATTCATATCGGTCTTTACGATATTGAGATTATAGTTAGTTGTAGTTGTGGCATCCATAGAAGTAACTGCAATAGTAGCAGTAGGACTTGCAGGAGTTAAGGATACAGTTTGAGCAGCAATCGGTAAAAATCCTGCAGAGGTAGCATTTACATTTACAGAATTTGTACTTGTAGGTGGAACATAAGCTGTATAGGTGGTTGTTGCAGCAGCAAAATCAGCACCTAAAACTCCCTGACTTAAATTAATTCCTGCTAAGTTAGCACTTGAAATTATTGTAGCATCGGTAGTCAAATTTAAGAAAGTCAATGCGGTTGGTGGTTGATAAGCAGCAATTGCATTTGCAGTTCCATCAGCAGTGTTTTGGCTATTAAAATTGTAATATGCAACCAAGCCTGTTTCAGTACCAGTCAATGGTTTAAATTTATTGGCACTTAATTCTGCTTCTGTACGTGCAGTATTCCAAAAACGGATTTCGTCAAACTGACCTGCAACAGTTCTATTTAATGAAGTAGTACCTGCAGAATCTTGTCCGATGTATGAACGTCCGTTAAAAGGAATGGTTGTATTTGTCATTCCTGTTTTTTCATAACTAACACCATTCAAAACCATTTTCAACGACGTAGAAGTTACAACTAAAGCCACATGATTCCATGCATTAAGAACAGGAACTGCGCTTACAGGCAAAAGAATGTTAGTTCCATTGTAATCCACCCTTAGATAATTTACTCCACTTCCATATTGAATTGTGTAAGCTGTACCGGAAGACCGATCGCTCCAGAGTCCACCATAAGTGTTGTAAGCAGTTGGTTTAAACGCCATCTCAACCGTAAAAGGCAAAGATGTAATTTTCGTTTTCAATTTTGCTCCATCAAGTTTAATGTAGCTGTTGGTGTTGGCTGTAGTGGTTGCATTCCCCGGAAGGGTTGCAGCATAATTGTCAGCCACGGTCGCTTGTGCTTGAAATATTGCAAAACATGCAATCATCAAACAAAAAAAACGTAATTTTCTTTTCATGATGTAAATAATTTAAATGGTTAATAAAATTATTAGTGTTTAATTATAGAAATTCAATTTTCTGTCAAAAAATAATTCATTTGTAAAAATTCACACATTTTCGGAATATTGAATAGACAAAAATAGATGTTCGACAATTAATAGTGGATGAAAAATGGGTCAAAAAAGGAGATGATATGCTCATAGAACATCCACCTCATATTTTAACATATAAACTCAATCTTTATTCATTTATTAATAAATTAAGTTGAACACAAGCTATAAAGAAACAAAATATATCAGAATTTTGTTCTTTTTTGCAATTAAATAATTGACAAAATTCTTCAAATTTAATATTTATGCATTTTTAAAAATGGATAAAACGCTATTAAAAGCATTTACAAGTAACGTTATAGCTCAAAAACAAAACAATATATCAACGAAGATAAAATTTACAAAAGACAATCATTTTAAGAATTAATCAAATAATCAACACTGGCAATTATTGTCAGATGAAAACTCCGAAGGAGTTATCTATGCATAACCCCCAAATTCATTTGGGGGTTATGCACAGGAAATCCTTACAGGATTTTCTTGTTGTGAAATGAGAAAAAGTGCAAAGGAAAGACCAACTGCATTAAAGAACCTTGCATATTATTTCTTAGTTTGAAATACAATTTATATTGTGCTACAACCAAAAAATGAAACAGGGCAAAAAGACTAAATAGTCCTATTGCCCTGTAAAAACGGAGAATATAAGAGCCTACCTGACAATCACTTTGTGTACCGTAGTTTTATTATCAGAAACAATTTTTACAATATGGATCCCAGATGAAACGGGAATATCCATATTGGAAGCCAAAGTTTTAGCTGAATCTGACACTCTGCCAAAGATATCATAAACATGTATAGTACTATCAGCGGTGAGACCTGACACATGAATTTGTTTATCACTTCCAATTACCGAAACAGTTGAAAGATCAGTTTTAGTAATTGATTTCAGGGAAGCAACAATGGGTCTTAACACCCGCAAATAATACACACTTCCCGCATAACCATTTGCGGCCTGAAAACGGACCGTTATTGTATCTTTTCCTGCAACTAAACTATCGGGGATTGCATATTCCTGATTTACAAATGCTGCTTTGCTCCACTTACCAACAATATTTTCTGTTAGCAGTTTTGTTCCATCAATTAAAATATCAAACGTACGCCTACAGCCTTCATTTCCCCAGTAACGTACCATTAAAGATAGATTAGTTTCTCTTTTGGTGAGCATATTGTAACTAAAGAAACCTCCTGTGCCACCCAAACAAACTCCAGCATTCCGGTAAAACTCATTTGAATAAGTACCTGTAAGTGAATTCAGTGATTTTAATTTATGATCTACCTCCGGTTGCTGTTCGCCCGGAGCCACTTTATCTATTGTGCGAGCTTCAAGTTCCAAAAATGCCTTTTGAACTGCTGCTATCGAATCAACCTGCTTCTGATATTGTGAGCTGGTTATTGTCAACCAATACATCATATACCGGGAATCGTGAATTCGAAAAAATGGTTCAAGCACCAATGCAGAATCTGCTTTTGTAACAAAAAGTCCGGGTGCTGTAAACGTAAGTGGTTTTCCGACAACAGGAATTAATTTTGATGAGAAAGTAGTCCGATCGCCAACCAAAATTGGTGCAGTATTCAACGGTAAAAGAGTGCCACTAGCTATATGTCCCCATCGACTATCATCGGCCACTAAACCTAATAAATCCTCTGTTCCGGTTTTAGCTCCCAACAAAATAGGACCATGCATAATGGCCAAATAATTTGTAACATTAGGAAGTTGTTCAATAGTATTGTGCATTGGCAACAATACTTTTACAACTTCACCTCCATTCCAAGTGCGGTCTACGGTTACATAAGTAGAAGGCTGAGATACAATGGCAAGTGTATCTGTTCCAATCAAAACTTTCAATGCACCCGCAGGAACCCATGCCGGATGACGGATCAATAATTTGAATTGGGTCGGTGCATTTACTGTAATTGTCAACTTTGTGCTTTCCTCATCAGGAAAATTTGTTTCTTGTTTTACTTTAACACCTTTTTCTTTCCAGTTAAGTTCCGAAGCTATAAAAAGATTTAAAAACAGCGAATCCAGATGATGCGTATAAATAAACTCGCCATATTTTCCATGATTTTCCATACCTGTGCCTACACAGCACCACATGGCCGCATTAGGAGCTGAATAAACCCTGTAATGACGAGGACGAGCCGAAGTAAAATATACATACCCACCATGATCAGGATGCTGAGTGGAAAGAATATGGTTATACAAAGCACGTTCATAAAAATCGGCATATTTAGCCTCGGACTTCATGCGGAACAATCCTTCGGTTAGTTTCAACATATTATTGGTATTACACGATTCAGGTCCTTCGGCCACATTTACATAATCGCTGCATGCTGAGGCTTGAGGAAAATATTCTTTACGACTATTTCCACCTGACGCAAGGCTTCGTTTACCGGTTACCGTAGACCAAAAGAAACGTGCAGCAGTAGTATATAATGGGTCGCCGGATAGTTCGGCTATTCGTTGAAAACCAACAGCCTTTGGCACTTGGGTATTAGCATGAACATTGTCTAAATTATCAACGCTCACTGACATTGAATTGAACAATACTTTGTGCGAAAAACGTTTAGCCATATTTAAATACTTAACATCGGCAGTCATCTGATAAGCATCGGCATAAATTTCATTCATACCACCATGTTCTATGGTAAGCACCGTTTCCATTTGAGCATCGGTGAGGGCAGAATTAATACTAATTCCCCAATCGCAAAAACTCAAAAACATAGTTTTGGCCACTTCACTCCCCCCATACACCCAAGCATCTCTTAGACCGGCATAAATTTTATGGACATTGTACCACGGAACCCATGCTGCATTAAAGTTAGTGAATGTTCCAACTTTATAAGTAGACCATATACTATTGCCACTTGGCACTGCACCCACATACCCAACACCCCAAGTAGGATATTTTACAGCATTGGCATTCTGACAAGCTTTTAATTCTGAAATCATATAATCCATACGTCGCTTGCAGGCTGTATCTCCGGTTGCCGCATAGTTTATGGCCAAAGCTGTAAGATAATGACCTCCAACATGTCCGTCCAACCCACTCCAATTGGCAAAACTGGTGGCTTTTGCTGTTAGTCCGGCTTCGGCTCTGTAACCAGCCAGCAGGCGATCTACATCGTATTTCAATAAATTAGTGATGTTTAAGTCGCGGGCATGTTTAAATGGTCCATTCAGTAATGTTACATCCCCAAGAGGAAATGCTGTAGGATAAAGCTTATCCTGTGCCATTGAGTTACCTAAAAAGAAAAAGACAATACAAAAAGTAGTAAAAATGTGTTTAATCATAGTGTGAAATTTTGTGGTGATCGTGTAAAAATGATGAGATGTTTAATTGTTGAAATTGATTCAACAATAAAGTGATACGGCAAAAATAATCTATTTATGCTAGTTAAGTACCAGAAAGAATTAATAGTCATATTTCAGAGTCACTTATATTTCACTTCCATTTGGTCATAGAACTTCTTCAATACAAAAAAAGCTTTCTTTTTGGTTCCATTTTGACCAATTACCCCTTTTCGATTCCAACCATCCTGAATTTTGGGCAAAACACGTTTTGGAGAACGAAAATCGTATAAAATCCAAGGAGTTACACCACGAAACTGAGGTATTTTCGATAGCATATTCAGTGTTCGGGCATACAGGTCTTCCTGATATTCTTCGGTGAATCGGGTCTGCGCATCGCCGTGTTTCCCTTGAAGCGCACTACCGCCAAATTCACTTATCATCACCGGTTTGTTGTACTTTATAATCCAGTTTACTTTATCGCATTTTTCGGGTGTGCCATCGTACCAACCGATATATTGATTGAAGTTCACAATATCAACATAATCGGCAAATGGATCTTCCACTATTTTCTCGTTTGGATTGTTTGGATTGGTATGATTTTCCAAAGCAGCCGAAATCAATCGGGTATCATCCAACAAACGAGCATGAACTGCCAGTTTTTTTAGAAACTCGTTACGGGCATCGCTCACCGGGGTTTCATTGGCCATAGACCAAAAAATCACACAGGCACGGTTCTTATCACGCGAAATCACATCAGTGAGTTGTTGCATGGCATTGGCCAATGTGGCAGGGTTTTCCCACTGGATTGTCCAGTACACAGGATCTTCTTCCCAAACTAGAATGCCCATTTCGTCAGCCAACCGAACCATATATTCGCTGTGCGGATAATGAGCCAACCGAACATAATTACAGTTAAGCTCTTTAGCAGAATTTAAAAGCATTTGTGCATCCTGAGCCGAATAAGCACGACCGCCACGCAATGCATTTTCTTCGTGAATACAAATTCCACGCAGAAAAATAGATTTTCCATTCAGCAAAATATCTGTTCCACGAGTCTCGATTGTACGGAAACCAATTTTATCGGTTACAAAGTTTTCGCCACACAAGACTTCAACTGTGTAGAGTTTTGGATTCTCAGGTGACCAAAGATCAATTTTCTTTAGTTTACCGCTGAATATTGCTTTTCCTGTAGAATCAGTTCTTGCTATAATAGTAATTTTCAGTTCAGGAATATTAATACTTACTACTTGCTGAGCTTTCCCTTCATTCAGTTGCACAAAGCCCGTTATTTCATTATCGAATCCTTTTTTCAGTTGAATTTTATAGTCCTGAATAAAAGTCTTTGTAACTTCCACCAACGACACATCGCGGGTAATACCACCATAGTTCCACCAATCGGTATTGAGAGTAGGAACTGATTCTTTTTTCCGTTTATTATCCACTTTCACCACCAGCGAGTTTCCGCTTTCCTTCAGCAAATCGGTAATTTCATAATTAAACGGAGTGAAACCACCGATATGCTTTCCTAGTTTTTTTCCATTCAGGTAAATGTCACTTTCGTAATTGACAGCACCAAAATGCACATAAACACGATTATCGGTGACAGTTTTCTTATAATCGAATAACCGACGATACCAGATAGTACCTTCATAGTACAGTAGTTTTTCATCTTGCGAATTCCAGTCACCCGGCACCCAAAGCGTTGGCGAATCATCGAATGAGTATTCAATCAAGTCTGTTTTATCCTTTGGTTTCCGATCCAAAAAAAATGCACCGTTGCCGGGATTCTTCATTTCGTCGAAAGGTTTATAACGGTAGTCGTAATAACCTGTTTCGTACGGATCGATAATATAATTCCACTTACCGTTCAACGATTGCGGAGCTCTGCCCGGTACATTTTGAATAAGCGAATTGTTTTCAGAATTAGCCTGAGATGCAACACAGCAGAAAATAAGGACTAAGAAACAGTTTCTTGTAAGTTTCATATAGTGTTTGTAATGAATTATCATTCTTTTATTGGGCAAAAGTAAAGCTTTAGTTTTGAATAACGTTTGGATTTTTAATTCAATAAGGTGGAAAATATCGTATTTCGGATTCCAAACGTTTCTTTACTCAATACCCAACTATTTTATAATTGAGTTATATTATTGAATACTCATATATTTATTTGGTTCTTATATGCCTCCTGTGCTTAAAATTTTATTTAAACACAGTAAAAATTGTGTTCTGACCTACTAAGTTCCGATGCTCTCAAACACGATTACTTAAACAATTATAATTATAAGGAAAATCCAAAAGAAGCGTCAGTTATTTAAATTAATTTTCAAAATAATTAGACAAAAAGCATTTATAATTAAATAAAAATCATATATTTGCACAACCTTAAATTACCTTACTACGAATGAAGACATCAAAGATTACTCACCGTAATGAGATCCGCATCCGTGTAGATTTCCCATACAACTCGGAGATGGTATCGCGACTAAGGCAAATTCCCGACACCCGCTGGAGTAATACTATAAAAGCCTGGCATATCCCTTACACCAAAGAAGCTTTTGAACAGCTTAAAAAATTGTTTCCAGATGTAGAATATGTCGTTTTACCCAGCCTCCAACCTATTGCAACCATCGAAGTCAAAAATTCATCGCCCATTCCTACTCCTCCACTTTTGGAGAAAGTGAACATGTCACCAGAAGTTAAAACCTCATCCAACTCATCAGCAAGCCACACCAATGAAGAAGGCGTAACACCGACACATATTGCCACACCAACATCGCCACAAACGAAGTACAACGAGATCACTATCGATATTACCGACAAACAGATTTATATAAAAATGCCAAAAAACGAGGCAGATATTCAATATCTCCGTTCGTACAAATATGTACAGTGGGATATACGAAATTTTTGTTGGATAATTCCGAATCATTACAAAAACAAGGATAACATAAAAGCGTATTTCGAACCCAGGAATCCAAAAATAACGGAGCATTATCACCAAAAAGAAATAGCTGTTACAACAGAACATACATTTACCAAAAATGAATTGCTTGTGGTGAACAATTCAAATAGAGTGTTGAAAATTTATTTTAGTTACAATAAAGAGGTTTCGTTTGCAATAAAAAAAATGCCATTATCCAATTGGTATCCAGATGAGAGCTGCTGGAAATTACCTTATTCAGAAAAATTTCTATCTGAAATTAAAGAAATTGCACATACATATTCACTCGACATTATTTACTTTCAGGAAAATAAGTCGAAGGTAAAACCACGAACTTCGCGCCACGATATTGAGAACTTCCGGGATTGCCCTGCAGAATACATTGCGAAGCTAAAGGAACTGCGTTACAGCAAAAACACATTAGACACTTACAAACACATGTTTGAAGAGTTTATCAATCATTTTCCGGAAACAGAAATTGTCGATATTACAGATGATATGATTATTGATTTTCTGCGCTATTTAGTAAATGAACGTAATATATCGGGTTCGTATCAAAACCAGTCGATAAATTCCATCAAGTTTTTCTATGAAAGAGTGTTAGGTGGTCAGCGAAAAATTTACACCATCGACCGACCACGCAAAGAAAAGTTTTTGCCCGAAGTACTCAGCGAAGAAGAAATAATAAAAATACTGAATGCCACCGAAAATCTGAAACATAAGGCAATTCTTATGACGATTTATTCTGCCGGACTTCGAATAAGCGAGCTAACAAACCTCAAAATAAAAGACATCGACAGTAAGCGTATGCAAATACGAGTTGAGCAAGCAAAAGGCAAGAAAGACAGGTACACCTTGTTGGGCGAAAAAACATTAGAAATATTGCGCAAATACTTTCTGGAATATAAACCCAAAGACTGGATTTTTGAAGGTCGGGAAGGTGAACAATACTCAACAAGTAGTATTCAGGCAATTTTAAAAATATCTGTAGATAAAGTTGGAATAAAAAAGAGAATTACGGTACATACATTACGTCACAGTTTTGCCACACATTTATTGGAAGCTGGCACAGATATACGTTATATTCAAAGCTTATTAGGACATAGTAGTGGCAAAACGACAGAAATTTACACTCATATAACTACCAAAGGATTTGACCAAATAAAGAGTCCTTTAGATAAATTGACAATTAATTAAAAGGATAGTCGTTAGTGTAAAAAATAGTTTCTATCTTTGAAGCTTAATTAAATTAAAAAGACACACGAAAACAGCATTTGTAAACAATTACCAAAATTGGATATACCCAATAAGAATAAAAAATCCTTTTTTTTATATTGCTGTTTTACAATCGAATATTGAATTTACCAACTAAACATAAATGGGATATATGTCCAATTGCATTGGACATACCCAAATACCAGTTGGGTATATACTAATGTTAGGCGGCATTTTAGAAAAAAAAATACAGAGACAAGAAACATAGAAAATTAAATTATATGAAAAGCATTTACGAAAGAATTCAAGAGGAAATTAAAGCTGATTACTATCTACAAAATTACCCGAATGACGGACAAAGGTTTGTCGCATGGTACTTGTTTAATGTTCTCAAACAAGACAGAAATCAGACTAAAGATGCAATTACAGATGGTGCTGATGACAAGCAAATTGATGCAATAGTTATTGACGATGACAAACAGACAATTTTTATCATTCAGGGAAAATTTATATCGACAGGGCAGGTTGATGCTGAACCATTGAGAGAAGTTTTATCATCGTGGATTCAACTCAGAGATTTAGTTCGACTTCAAACAGTTGCAAACGCAAAACTTCAAAGAAAACTATCTGAGGTTGCAAAAGCGTTTGAAGACGAATACGAAGTTTGTTTCGAATTAATAACTACTGCGACCTTAACTAGCTCTGCAAAAAAAGACCTTGAAACATTTCAGAGACAACTAGCTGAAATTTCAGAAAACGAA